>Ga0209398_1000061_pt1 | contig 86927 bp, 73 predicted proteins | sample AshMeaBigSpring_FD_184125 | JGI IMG/M metagenome (GOLD analysis project Ga0209398, IMG submission 184125) | Groundwater microbial communities from Big Spring, Nevada to study Microbial Dark Matter (Phase II) - Ash Meadows Big Spring (SPAdes)... | ecosystem: Environmental > Aquatic > Deep...
TGTCCGGAATTCCTGTATTAGGGAAAACCACTCTTCGGTGCTACGCTTGTTTCGTGTCATGTTTTTTTGCGCCAAAGGTAAGAGGGAATTTTATAGCTTACAAGACGGGGTTAGCCGAATGCTTACGGTGTAACAACTTGACCATTATAATACAACCCTTTTATATTCTCTCCTTCCTTATCGATATAAATTTGATCATTTAACAGTCTTGACTTACTTTCTGCCTCTTTGTTTTTGTGTGATTGTAAACGAACTATATTTTCCGCATTATTTAAATAGAAATCTCTAAATTTTGAATCGTCAATTGATAAATCATCAAGTCTTTGGTTTTGAGCAATTATATTTTCTTTCACTAATTTCTCTATTAGCTTCGATAACGAATAGTATCCATTCTCATTTTGCTCTAACCACAATGAATAATGCGTATCCCATTTATCTCTTCGAGTGTATTGAGGAGTTAGAGAAATATTTCCTATAATATTCTTCTTAAAAAAAATGAGATAATCTTTCTGTTTTATTATAGTTTTGTCTTTATGTGCAGTTTTAGTTCCACTAGGAGTTGAAGATCTAATTGCAATTGTACTAATAAATGATTCTCGTCCAAACACTTCATCCATAAGTATCTTCAAATACGCTTGTTCATTATCATCACATTGAACAAAAATTACCCCATCATTACTCAATAATTCCCTTGCCACAATCAATCTATTCCTCATAAAAGTCAGCCATGCCGTATGATTAAAAGTATCATTGTATTGAAAGCTGTCATTTCCGGTATTATACGGCGGGTCAATATAAATCAGCTTCACTTTACCTGCATAAATTTTCTTTAAAATATACAGTGCCAGCAGGTTATTGCCTTTGATAATTAGGTTGTCGGCTTTGCTAATGGAATCCACATTGTGTTCGCCATCAGCATCGTACTTTTTGAAGTTGGTGAGCACTTTGGGTTCGGTGAGGCGGTTTATTTCGTCCGGGGCGAGTATTTCGTTCCAAAACACCTCGTTGCGTTTGGCATCTTCTTTGGTTTGTCCGCCTTCGAGCACACAGTCTTTGTAAGGCCACGAAAGTACCACTTCGCGGCTTTCGGCAAGGAATTCGCCTTCGTCGGTGGTTAATCCAATTTTGTTTTTGAAACTTGTATAGCTGTCGGGCAAAAAGCGTTTGTTCATCACAAACTTCTGAAAGCGCACTTTGTCGAACACCAACATGCCGTCCACATCGGTAAAGAAGTTGGCTTTTAGCTTATCGTGGTTCAAAATTAGTTTCAACAAATCGGGGCGAAGCTGCAATGCCGCTTCTACTATGCTGTTTTTGAGCAACACACCATCTTCGGTGCAAAATTGGCTGTGTGGGCGGAGAAGATTCTCCAGCTCCTGAAAGAGTGTGAGGTTGGACATGGTTTGAATTATATTTCGGTGCGCTGCACCTTTGTTATATTTTTATTAATTTCTTTTCTACAAATGTATCGGGACGCTGTCCCTTAAATATTTAACTCCGTAGGAGTTTACTGTGCATAACCCCCAGATTTATCTGGGGGATGCACCAACATCCCCACCTACAGAACTCCGTAGGAGTTCACCACCACCATCGAGGCCTAACCACAAGCGCCGTTATGTGATGGTAAACTCCTATGGAGTTTTTAGACTGTACATTACTGCTTCTCCCCCAGTTTCACTGGGGGTTATGCACAGGCGACTCCGTAGGAGTCAAACCACCTGCCACCCAATCACAAATTCATCCACCACCTCCGTTTGTTGGTCGGCAAGTACGTAGAGAGATTGTATCAGTCTGTTTTTCTCGCGCTTCAGCTCTTCGCGCTTCACGTCGTAGTCGCGCCAGGCCTTGTCCCGTTTTTCCACAATCGCATCTTTCTCTTTTTGTATCGCTAGCTTTTGCCGGATGTTACGCTCACGCAAAAAGGCCTGATTCAATTCGTCTATTTCCCGGTCGAGAGTACCCAGACTACCCTGCAACTCTTTTCGGTTATCCTCTGCCCAATTCTCAATTTTCTGAATTTCGTCGGTTACAATATCGCCGTTTCTTAACTCTAATTGCGCGATCAGTCGATTTTGATTATCCTCCAATGCCACATCTACGGCCTCGTCTATCTGCAGAGAATCATCAAACTCCCGACAGTCAACCGCCTGTACGAGCAGGAGTCGCCGGGCAAACTCATCGTCCAGAGCACGGCCATTCCCGTCTGTGGCTGCCACCACCAGGTGCTCTTCGTAGTCGGAAAGAGAGGTAACGCGTATAACTCTGATCTTCAGCCAGCCACTCTGGCCGATATGCTGTTGAATAGCAAATATTTTTGAAGTATGATGCGTATAATCAAACACAACAGTGGCGGCGGGGGTATGCACACTTTTAGCCACACCAATCAGGTGCTGAGCCAGCGGGTGTGTTGCCCGGTAATTGCGGCTATCATCGGCCTGATTGCCCAGGCTGTAATAGCCGGTGGGCACCCGGTCGCAAACGGCACTCAGCAACCTGAATTTATACGCCTCGTCATCGGATATCAGCATCTTATCGCGCAACATAGAGCAGGTAAAGAGCCACAAAAGACGGTGGTAAAGATTGAGGTTTTCAGATTGTTGAGCCATTTTTACCTTCAAACGTTCTATCACCGTTTCGTCGAAATGCTCCAAAAGGCTTGTTTTGGTTTGCTGCAGATTATCCGAGATAGAGTCCTTCATTTCATCCTGTAATGCATCAAAAGCAGCATCAATCTCTTCGGTGGTGCGGCATTGTCGGTAAATGTTCAAAATGCGTTTTTCGAAGTCGAGACTGTTTTCTATCGCCCCCAATACTTCGTCGCTGGCATCAAACACCCCCTTAAAAAGCTGAAATTTCTGATCCAGCAGTTGATATACGCGCTGATCGGCCCGGTTCTCTTTGTTTATAAAATTGATAACCACCACATCAAATTTCTGTCCGTATCTGTGGCAACGCCCAATGCGTTGCTCTACCCGCTGCGGATTCCAGGGTAAATCGTAGTTTACCAAAAGCGAACAAAATTGCAGGTTTATACCTTCGGCTGCGGCTTCGGTGGCAATCATTATTTGAGCTTCGTGACGGAAGTAATCGACCAATGCCTGCCGTTTGTTGGCTGTTTGCGATTCGGTTATTTTGCCGGTCTCTTTGTTCTTTTTTAGCCATTCATGGTATATCTCTTTCGATTTCTGGTCGTTGTTGCTACCGTTAAACAGCAAGGTCTTGCCGGCATATCCATTCTCTTCGAGAAGCTGCTGAATGTACTTTTGGGTACGGGTACTTTCGGTAAAAATCAATGCTTTAACGGGGGCATTTATGGAGCGTTTGTGCTCAAAGCCAAGCTCTAAAGCTCTTAGCAAACAGTCACCCTTGCTATTGGTGGTGATACTCAGTGCCAAATCCAATATTCCGGTGAGTTTTTCTATCTCGCGACGTATCGAATTCAACTCTTCCGGCGTATATACTTTTTCCGGTTTGTCCTCCTGATCGTCCTCTTCTTCCTCCTCCTGCCACTCTTCGGCATAGGTATCATACTCTTCGAAATCTTCACACACCATACTTTCAGTATCACCGGGTTCTTCATGCGTTTCAATAATTTTTCGCAATCTGTCGATAATGGTGGACAAGGTGCCGGCAATGGCAAAACTCGAAGAAGCCAGCAATTTAAACAGCACCAGAGAGATCAGATTTCGCTGCCCCCGGGGCAGGCCGAAACTCTCTTTCGTTTGCAAGTATTGGTGAATGTATTTCGAAAGCTGCGCTTCCGATTCACCCGGACAATACTCCTGCACCATGGCCGTGCGTCGGGTATATTTCACATATTCCTGCACATCGCTACGCAAAGTGCGGTGTATAAGGGGTCTGATGCGTGCCCGAAGCTCGTTGTAGGCTTTGCTATCGCGAATCGAAACCTTGTTGTATTGCTCGTTGAAACTGCGCAGACTGCCAAAATAGTTGTCGTCGATTACAGAAACCAATCCGTACAGCTCTTTTATGTCGTTTTGCAAGGGAGTTGCCGTCAACAATAGCTTTCTGAAGGGCTGCAAACCGGTCTTTATCACCAGACCCGTTTTGGTGTTTTTATAGACATTGCGCAGCTTATGCGCTTCGTCCATCACTACCAAATCCCATTTCACACGGCCAATGTGGCTCATCTGCTTTACCGCGAATGGGTAAGAGCAAATCACTATTTTGTCGGGCATATCGAAGGGATTTCGATACGATTGAAGGAGTATCTCTTCGAATCTTTTTTTCTCGAGAATAAAGGAGGGTAAAAAGAACTTTTCGTCTAACTCGGCACTCCACTGTTTGCGCAAAGTGGGTGGCGCTATAATGAGAATGCGCCGGCGGCGTTCTGCCCAGTGCTGACTGATAACCAGAGCGGCTTCGATTGTTTTGCCCAAGCCCACCTCATCGGCCAATATAGCCCCCATGCTCAATGGCGAACGAAAGGCAAACAAGGCCGCTTCCACCTGATGCGGATTGAGATCTACCTGCGCCTCGGCAAGCACACCGGTAAACTTATCTTCGTCGGTACAGCTGCGCTTTCGGGTTAGCTCCCAGGCCATGTATTTTTGTTGGTGCGGACTGAATTGTATCATTTTCCGGGTTTTTCAATTGCATCACTGCAACTGTCCCCGACCGAATTTATCCGCAAAAAAAAGCGCGGACTAAATCCTTATCCACGCACGAGGCCCTAGGAAAGCCCACAAAGAAGAATAAGTCAAAAGCCCGCGCCGTTTGGCACGAGCATTTTGCTCATTGACTCTTCTTTGTATCGCGCAATTTGAAATTTCCTAGGTTTCGTGCGTGCGAACAATAGCAGAATGCTATATTAATATGTTAGTAATCAGTTTGTTTGTCTATATTATTGTTTGTTTATAGTTGTTTTTTTATATCAATTATTCAAGCTATTTCGATTCCCTTTTCTTTGATTTGTTGAATTAGTGGCGATACTTCGTCGCTACTAAACTTCATTTTTCCAATTATAAAAGGTTCGATTTTTGTGCTTACCAATCGGGTTAATCTCCAGATTTTTCCGGCCGCTTCATCGTCAGTTTCATCGTATTTATCAGAAACAATCATTACATCAATATCACTGGCATCGGTGGCGGTGTTTGAACAATAACTTCCAAACAGAAAGGCTTTATATACGCTTATTCCATTTGTATTTAGTAAAGAAATATACTTCCTCAACAATTCAATTACTTCTGTTGTAGCCATGATAGTAAGCTTTCAGTTTTTATTAAATACACATTCACTCTATCAATACCGGGCACATTGGGCTGATAATCAGGATATCGCCCTTGTAGTTGATATTTCATTAATATTCCCAGAAAAACCTCATCTTCTTCTGCAAACGTTATATTAGCAATTTCAGCCAGATACAAAAGATTGTGCGACCGTGGTGCAATCTCCTTTGTCTCTTTTACCACAATTGCTTTAATAGCTTTTTCAATCACTAAATGGCAAAAAAACAGACCGTGCAAAACCCGATTATTCAAAATCAACAATTTAGCTGATTCCAAATCATCAAGAGCGCTATTAAACCAATATTCCACTTGTTTATCAATACTTATCATTCTGTTTGTGGTTTACGATTTTTGCATCATCCGGCAACGATACAAAGATAAATAAATTATTTGCGCAGTGGAATCAATCGACTAATTATTTGCTGATAGTCTATGCGTTTTGTGGTCACGACTATTCATATTCTCCATGCATTTCACACATGGCTATTCGTATTCAACCCCATTCGGGGTTAGTAATGCAAAAGATCCGGCAACGCAGCGAATAACTGCGAAGCAGTTGAATATGATTAGCCACCATACGGAGCGATTGGTTCACTGGCAATTTGGTTGTCTAATGGAACACTGTGAGCATACAGAACCTCCGGATCCATATCCGCCTCGTTATCCCACTCAATAGCGTCGAAACTAACTCTCACTGTATTGAACAGAGATATATCCTTCAACTCCCCAAAAAGTCCAATCTCCAGATAGGGCTTCATATCAAAAAGTCTTACCTCTCCATTGGAAAACGTAAGAATCAGCAGATAATCTGATGACGGTTGCACACTTTTAACGGCCAAATACATTCTCTTTCTTATTTTAATGATTCAATTCTGAACGGTTTTTCTCCGTTCTGACAAAGATTCCAATTTGCAATCAATTCTTCCTGATGTATTTCCATCCAGGCCAAAACTAATCTTAATTGTTTTACAGGAATATCTCCTTCCATAATCTGCAAATTCAGTATATTTATAACAGCGACATAGTCATTGTAATAAACATGAATATGGGCCGGATTGTGCTCTTTTGGCGCATAATACATCCGGATAATAATACCAAAAAACATCGAAATAGTTGGCATACTGTATTGTTATGTTTCTATATTTGTCTAACCAGACTCCATTCCTTACACAAATATACAAAAAAATCCATCTTTCGAATATCTGAATAAATTATTCCATGCATTTCATACCAGGCTATTCGTATTCAACCCCATTCGGGGTTAGTGGTCCGGCAATTCGGCGAAAAACTGCGAAGCAGTTCAATACGAATAGCCACGGGCGAAACCCGTGGATAAAATGGCAGTCGTCCGCAGCAGAACTGCGAAGCAGTTGAATATCGTCATCTATCGCCATCTTTCAGAGCAGATATTTTTCGTCGAACTCAACACCATGCTCATTGCGTTATTCGTTATCTGTATTAATATTGCCAAACTTTTGTTTCGCTATTTCCAATTCTTTGTGAAGTTGCAACTGTAGTACCGATTTATCGGGCAGTTCTGTCATATATTTCGCTATTTTTATTCCTGCGGCATCTAATTGAAGTAATTCTATCTGTTCGTGGCCTCCATCGGCACAAAGTATCAATCCCAGCGGTGATTCTTCTCCTTCTTCCACTTCGTATTTCTCCAACCAGCGCAGATACAACTCCATTTGACCTTTGTAAGCTGCTTTAAATCGTCCCAATTTCAGTTCAATTGCTATCAGACGGTGGAGTTTTCGGTGGTAAAAAAGCAAATCTAACTGAAAATCCTCACCATCAATTACCATCCTTTTTTGGCGTTCTACAAAAGTAAAACCAACACCCAATTCCAAAATGAATTGTTCTAAACGAGCTATTAAGCTGTCTTCCAAACTCTTTTCGCTGTACGCCCCTTTTAATCCTGTAAAGTCCAGAAAATAAGGACTCCGAAATACAACTTCCGGCGAAATATTGTTTTCGTTTCTCACTTTCGATAGTTCCGACTTTATTATTTCATCGGGTTTGCCACTTATCAGAGTGCGCTCGTAAAGCATTCCGTCTATTTTGTCGCGAAGGGTGTTTCTGCTCCATCGTTCAAAACCGGCCATAGTGAGGTAAAATTCTCTTTGCAACTCATCTTTCAGGGGTAATATCTCTACAAAATGCGACCACGTCAATTGTCGCGCCGCTTGCGCGACAATCTCAAAATCGGGAAAAAGATCTGCAAATTGCATCATTCTTCTGATACTTTTTGCATCAAATCCCTTGCTTCCAAAATGCTCCTGTAACTGCTGCGACACTGTCGCAACAATTTGTTTTCCATATTCAGCTCGCTCATTACCAAGCACTTCACGATTAATGCGTTCACCAATATGCCAATACATAAGCGTAATGGCAGAGTTTACTGTTGCGGCTACCTGACTGCGGGAATGCTCTACAACCTGCTTTAAATCTTTGATTAACAAATCATTTATCGGCATTTTATCCATATAATATATCTTACTAAAATTATACACTACTATTCTCCATGCGTTGCACACATGGCTATTTATATTCCATGCATTTCATACGCGACTATTCGTATTCAACCCCATTCGGGGTTGTAAATGATGCAAAGTGCAGAAAATCCGGCAATTCAGCGAATAACTGCGAAGCAGTTCAATACGAATAGCCACGGGCGAAACCCGTGGAAAAAATGCACTGGCTATTTGGTTGTCTAATGGAACATTGTGAGCATACAGAATCTCCGGTGCGCTTCTTTTCACCACATTGTCGCACGGTTCTAAATAATTTCATCATTCCAGAGCATTTTCAGGAATTCACGCACCGGTATAATTTCCACACCACTCATAATGCGCCTGCTTGTATCCATCGACACTACCACAGCACGTGATTCCGGAAAATCTTCCTGAAATGCTTTTAATCCCTTTAAATGCCTGCTGTTTACCTCCGCACTCGATTTTATTTCTATGGCAATCCGACCATTTCCTATGATAGCATCAACTTCGTACCCACTACTGGTACGCCAATAGCTTAGTTTTTCTTCGGAACCGGAATAACTCAGATAGGCAATTAACTCTTGAATAATCAAATGCTCAAACGCATGCCCAAAATCTATTGTGCCCGGGTTATTCGTTTTTTTGTTCAACAAATAATTGGCAATTCCCACATCAAAATAATAAAACTTAGGCGCAATAATGGCTCTGCGCTTTTGTGTTGCACTAAATCCCGGAATCAAATAACCTATCAGAGTATCCTGCAGTATTTCAAAGTACTCTTTTACTGTACGGTGATCGATGCCGCAATCCTGCGCTATATTTTTATATACCACCATTTCGCCATTTGTCATAGCTGCAACTTCTAAAAATCGGGTGAATGAGTTTAGATTTCGCGATAGGGCTTCTTCCCTAATCTCTTCATTCAGATACACACCGATGTAAGCACGCAACCTCTCCCAGGCATTATTTACGGCATAATGTCGTGGTATCATGCCGTTATTTATGGCTTTTTGTAAATCAAAATCCGGTATTTCTGCACTTACGAGCGGAAAAAGAGTTCTCTTCAATGCTCGTCCACCCAGCAGATTGGCACCTATACGTTTTAGTTTACGCGGACTGGAACCACTGAGTATAAATTGTATATTTTTTCGGTGTATTAAACCCTGTACTTCGTCCAGCAACTGAGGCACTTTCTGAATTTCGTCAATAATAACAAGTTCGCCTTCCCGGGCTGTTTCAAGTTCTTCGCTCAATAGTGCCGGCCTTCTTACAAATCGCTCAAAATCAACCGATCGAAGTAAATCGTAATAACGCGCTTCAGGATACAACATTTCGAGCAAGGTAGTTTTACCTACCTGACGTGCTCCCCATAAAAACAGGGTATCATTATTTTCGTTTTCGAGTTGCAGTTTTCGAATATACATATCTAATATTTATTTTTTATCATGATATAATTACAATACATGTTGCAAATATACAATATATAATCCATTTATGAACACAAAGTATGATCGCTTAGCCCATAATATTTCCCGTCATCTACACCGTTCGCGCCAGCTATCGAAGCAGGCGGATAGCCTCTTCAGAAAACCGGTATTCTCTTTCTTTCTGGCTTTGGCCTGATTCAGCTTTTTATCCGGGTCTTTTATCGCATTCATCCCCAGAAACTGCACAAAAGCCTCTACAAGCTCTTTTCGCGTCAATTCGGCACCATCCATCCGCCGGACAGAATCGGACTCCATCAGCGCCACGCAAAGCTCCAACAGATCGACATCCGAAGCATTCCACTTCAAAACACCCGGTTTTGCTCCACTTTTCTCCACATGGGGCACATCTGCAACCGGCATCAATCCGGCATCCTGTAACTTCTGCTGCCGATCCCGCGCCATATCCCGTTCCTGCTGCAATCGGGCAAATGCAACACACGAGTATTCTCTCTCACTAAAATCGAGAAACTCCAGCAGATCATAGATTTTATTGTCGATTACAGAGCTCATAGATGCCAGGTACTCCAAATCCGCTCCTTCCGATTGGTAAATCTCATTTTTGCGCTCTTTCACCTGACTCACAAAACCGGCGTAAAGCTCCCGGTCCACATGACACTGCATAAAATCGGTGAGCACCACGTGGTCTTCGTATTGCTCCGCATTGTCGCCCAGCTCTTCCTCCAGCTCACTCTTCAACTGCTCGAAAAATGGCTTTACACCACCCGCCTCTTTCCACTCAGCAGGCATTATTTCGGCCGCAAAGCGCTCATACCCGTTGTTTAGTACAAAATCTACAGAATCGAATGCAATCTGCAAATTCATTTTCATTTTGTTTAATACCTCTTTCTTCATACTATTTCGTTGTAAAAAAACGGACAAAAACAGGCGGAAAATTAGAAAACCGCACGACCCGATTACACAACCATTGCATATCTCTATGTAATAATTGTGACGAAACTTCTAAAATTGCTTTTATCAATTACCTGGCATTGTGCCGAATAGGTATTTTTGAAGGTTTCCGGAAATTGTACTTTGCTATTTTGCCATTTTATTTCGAAACCGGTAATATTTCCGTCGTGCACCTCAATTAAATCGACCTCCTGCTGCTGCTTGGTGCGCCAGAAGTACATTCGGGCAAATGTTTGTTTATAGTTGTTTTGTTTCAATCGCTCGGAAATAAGAAAATTTTCCCAAAGCGCACCTTTATCAGCCCTCAAATTCAGAGAAGTAAAATTACCGATTATCATATTTCGAATACCATTATCGTAAAAATAAATTTTCCGACTTTTCTTTATTTCGTTCCGTAGATTACCACTGTAGCTATTTAACCTAAAAACAATGTAACCTTTTTCCAGTATTTCGATGTATTTTTGAATTGTGATTTTGTTTATTCCCACCAGCTGTGACAATTCATTGTAGCTAACTTCGCTCCCCATTTGCAATGCCAGAGCTTGCAGCAATTTTTCCAGCACTTCAGGACGTCGGATGTCAGTAAATGCCAATATATCGCGATATAAATAGCTGTTTACTAAGTTCTTTAATGTTTCTCGTTCCTGACCCTGGTTGTTAATCACTTCGGGATAAAAGCCATAGAGTAAACGATTTTCGAGCTGCTGTTCCGATTTTAAATAGCCAATATTTGATTCATACTCCTCCCACGAAACAGGGAACAGCTCATACTCCCACTTTCTTCCGGTAAGTGGCTCGTTGAGTGCATTACCCAGATCGAACGACGACGAACCGCTCACAAACAGCTGTACATCCTTAAACTGGTCAGTTATTATTTTCAATGTTATACCAATTCCGGGTATTCGTTGTGCTTCATCGATAAAAATCAGTTTACTATTTCCTATCAACGTCCTTATTTGCTCGGTATTTGGTGCTGTTAGCAAATTGCGTACAGTAGGATCATCAGCATCTAAAAACCGGTATTCCAGATTATTCAGGACGGATTTAATAAGCGTTGTTTTGCCTACCTGACGAGCCCCCACCAACACGATAGCTTTTCCGCTATTTATTTTTTGCTGAATGGTGTTTTCAATATTTCGCTTTATCATATTTGTTTTTTATTACAAAGATACATTTTGTCATCGTAATGACCAATAGTTATAACCAAAAAGATAGTACGATTTCAATTACGACAAAAAGCACACCTTCCTGTTTTTTTAATAGAGACACGAAAGCACACAATAAAAATTTTCTTAAATCTCAGTCTCTCAACTAAACGGTAAAAATACGGGGAAATAGCACCGATGGTATAATCATTTTTAATAACGCTGATTTTCCAACCAGCCGGGTGCCAAACAGCAATATTGCTTTTTGCTGAAAAAGTCGGTTGTTTAATGCTGTATATAGTGTTCGATCTATCATTTTCCTGTGTAGATTTATACAGTGAAAATATATAAATATTTCGCATAATCCACAAATATAGCCTATTCTAAGGATTACAATCCACAAAAATACATGAATATGAGGAAATGACGTGATAATTTTTGATTGAAGAGGTCTGCTTTATTGCCGGATCTTTGTTTTGATAAGGCAATCAAAGAGAAGAAATTCAATCAGAAAGAAGTGTCTGATTTGGCTTCACAGTAAAGATTATTACGATACAGTGAAACCCTCACTCAGAGTGAGGGCTTCACAATCCCACTGTAGGGTCTTCAGCATATAAAAACAGACAGTATAATGACCAATAGTTATAACCAAAAGTCAGTACGATTTCTAAAGCTAGCTTTTGTGCTTGCATTTCCCGGCAATCCGCCTCTGCAAAACAGCACTTTTGTACCGTTCCAGTTCCGACCGTTTAAACAAAACCATACTACCTTTTCCCTCTACGCAGGCAATCTCACCCCTGTTTCTGATATTACTGAGCGTCTGCCGGCATACATTCAGAAAGCCCATAGCATCTTCCACGGTCAACAGATCCTCGTTTACAACACCACCGTTGCTCAGAGCCAGCTGCATATCATACACCTTCTCTAATTTCTTTTCGAGCACATCGAAGCGTGCGGAGAGCAATTCCACCAAATTCCTTAATTCACTATTATTTAATGACATAATTGATTCGCATTCATGATTAAAAATTCCGAAAATTTTCATCATTCGTTGGCCAACGAATCACAAGTGCAAAATTAGAAAGAGCGCATACGTCGTCCTATACACTCAATTATAGAGTCTATATATATTTATTTTAAATTATTGATTATCTGATAGATAATATTACAAACTGATCTTTCTATATTCCATGCAGTCCATGCGTGACTATTCGGAGTTCAATACGAATAGCCACGGGCAAAACCCGTGGAAGAAAAAGAGATAACGGCATATTTTGATATCTATATAGCATATCTATTACAGAGATATTATAGTGATATAATAGAACTATGAGGATTATTTTATCTCTGTGAAAGTAGTATTTCTTATTAATTAAAATTATCTTTGTACCTGATTATAACTCTTTGTTTACACGGACTTATCCGTAGAGGCAGGTAGAACGGAGAGTATCCCACGAACTAAACTAAATAAGATCGCATTATGGCCATTATCAAAGGACCCTTCGAAATTACGGGAAGCATAAAGGGAGTTTCGTTTTACAAACAGGCGGGCTCCGACAAGGTAATCATGCGCACCAAAGGCGGGCCCACGAAAGAGAAAATAGCCAAATCGCCAAAATTCGAAAAGCTGAGACTGAACCAGCAGGAATGGGGCGGTTGCGTGAAGATGACTGCTGCACTGCGAAGAGCCGTATTTGCCACATCGGCACTGAGCGACTTCAACGTGTCGGCGGCCTTCAACGGGCTGAACAAAGAAGTGCAAAAATGCGATAAAGAGCGACCACTCGGAAACAGAGCTATTGAGTTAACACTAAGAAAGTACGTTTTAGACGGATACTCATTCAACCGCAAAAACAGCTTCAATTCGTTGTTAAGAGTCTATATTTCCCATACAATCTGCCGCGAAGAGCTGCGGGCCACCTTTCAGATACCCTATATCCATGGAGAGACGCATCTCAACAACTACTACAATCACCCCTATTTTCGCATCGTTTTGATGTTGGGCAGTGTATCGGATATGGTACATACCGAAGAGGCGAACGGGTATATCCCTCTCTGCCATGAGCTGCACGGAAACGGAAAAATCAGTTACACCGAATGGTTTTCTACCGGCGGCGTAGTAGAATCCCGCGTGGCAGAGGTGGCGATAGACGAATACTACCGTCAGTTTCTGACCGACGACGTCACACTGATTGCGAGTATAGGAATAGAATTCGGAAAAGCGGCGTTTACCACCGAACCACAACCGGTAAAGCATTCAGGAGCTGCAATGATTCTGACTACAGTGTAAGCATTAACCCAATCGTTATGATTTTTTTGGAATAGAGATAAGAACCTGAAATTAAGAGATACCACTACAAATAAGAATATCCGTCTGTTTATCCGTTTTGTTCGGTTTTAACGGATGATTGTGCCTGTATAAATACGTCAGAATTTGCACAAATCAGAGCACAGTAAGTAGTATAAAATCCGATATTTCAATGCAATAGCCTTGCTGCACGGTCATCGAAAATGAAAACAATACCGACAAAAACAAGTATATTTGCAAAAAGAATAATTTCATGGATTTCAAATACGACGTAATAGTGATTGGCGCCGGACATGCCGGATGCGAAGCGGCAGCCGCTGCGGCCAATTTAGGCTCGAAGACAGTCCTGATAACAATGGACATGAATAAAATAGCTCAGATGAGCTGTAATCCCGCCGTAGGGGGCATTGCCAAAGGACAGATAGTGCGCGAGATTGACGCCCTGGGGGGTCAGATGGGTATTATCACAGACAAAACAGCCATTCAGTTCCGAATGCTCAACCGCTCCAAAGGGCCGGCCATGTGGTCGCCCCGGGCACAAAGCGACCGGATGCGCTTCAGCGAAATGTGGCGCCACACGCTCGAAAACACAGATAACCTGCACATCTGGCAGGATTCTGCCCGGCAGTTTATCATCGAAAATAATTGCGTAGTGGGGCTCATCACCAATATGAATGTTACTTTTCGCGCTAAAACGGTGATTATCACTACCGGAACATTCCTGAACGGACTGATGCACATCGGCAAAACGCAGATGGTGGGTGGTCGTATTTCGGAACCCGCTTCGTATGGCATCACAGAGCAACTAAAATCGTTGGGTATAAAAACAGACCGGATGAAAACCGGTACGCCTGTGCGTATAGATGCGCGCAGCGTCGATTTCAGTATGACCGAAGAGCAGGTGGGCGACTTCGATTTCCATAAATTCTCGTACCTGAACCATGCGCCAAAAACACTTAAACAATTGAGCTGTTGGACATTATACACAAATGAACGGGTACACGATGTGCTACGCAGCGGTTTGGCCGATTCGCCTATGTACAACGGACAGATTCAAAGTATCGGTCCCCGCTACTGCCCGAGTATAGAAACCAAAATAGTGACCTTTGCCGATAAGATTGAGCATCAACTGTTTCTGGAACCCGAGGGCGAAAATACACAGGAATATTACCTCAATGGATTCTCCTCCTCTCTCCCACTCGATATACAGATAAATGCACTCAGAGAGATTCCTGCATTCCGCGATATTCGCATTTACAGACCCGGCTACGCTATTGAGTACGATTTCTTCGACCCAACGCAACTCAAACATACGCTCGAAAGCAAACAGATTAAGAATCTTTTCTTTGCCGGACAGGTAAATGGCACCACCGGATACGAAGAAGCTGCCGGTCAGGGAATGATAGCCGGTATCAATGCCCACATATCTGCACACGGTGGCGAACCCTTTGTGCTGAAACGCGATCAGGCCTATATCGGCGTGCTGATAGACGACCTGGTGACCAAAGGTGTGGACGAACCGTACCGGATGTTTACCTCACGTGCCGAATACCGTATTTTGCTCCGTCAGGACGACGCAGATATGCGCCTGACGCCACTGAGCGAAAAACTGGGACTGGCCCGCGAAGAGAGAGTTGCTTTGCTAAACAGAAAAAAAGAGGAAATCAACCGCATTATTGAGTTTGCCTCCTCCTACTCGATCAAAGCACAATATATCAACGAAGGATTGGAACAACTGGGTACCTCGCCACTCAAACAGGGATGCAAACTGATTGACCTGATATCGCGTCCGCAGGTTACAATTGAGAATATCGCCGCTTTAATCCCCGCTTTCAGAGAAGAGCTGGATAAAACAACCGAACTAAAAGAGGAAATACTGGAAGCCGTAGAGATTCAAATCAAATATGCCGGATACATAGAGCGCGAAAGATTGATTGCCGACAAAATAAACAGACTCGAAAACATCCGCATTAAAGGAAGATTCGACTACAACAGCATACCTTCGCTATCGACAGAAGCGCGACAAAAGCTCACGCGTATAGATCCCGAAACCCTGGCACAAGCCGGCCGGATACCCGGTATTTCGCCCAGCGATATCAACATTTTGCTGGTCCTGATGGGGCGATAAGAGGCCATTGTTTCACGTGAAACATTAAAGAATAGATAAAGATAAAGCGAGCTAAAATAGTGGCTGTAAAGGCAAAAGAACGGGCAATACGTCTGTTTTTAACAAATAAGTCATTTTTAATTGTAACCAAAAACAGGTGTAAATAATGATTAGTGAGGAGAAACTCAAATCGATTCTTTCGTCTCTTCCGGAAAAACCCGGGATATACCAATATTACGACGATACCGAAAAAATTATTTACGTAGGAAAAGCCAAGAATCTGAAGAAAAGAGTATCCTCCTACTTCAACAAACAGCACGACTCAACCAAGACCCGGATATTGGTGAGAAAGATAGAAGAGATCAAATACATAGTGGTCGATTCGGAAGAGGATGCGCTGCATCTCGAAAACAGCCTTATCAAAGAACATCAGCCCCGCTACAACGTATTGCTGAAAGATGATAAGACCTATCCCTGGATTTGCATCAAAAACGAACCATTCCCACGTATATTCCAAACGCGCACACTTATCCGCGACGGATCGCAATACTTTGGCCCCTACTCCAACATCTACATGGTGCGAACCATGATTGAGCTGATTCGTAAGCTATATCCGATTCGTACCTGCAAACTCTTTCTTTCGCCCGAAAATATCAGACAAAATAAGTTTAAAGTCTGCCTGCAATACCACATCAAAAACTGCAAAGGCCCCTGCGAAGGGCTCGAAAGCGAAAAAGAGTATGCCGAATACATTGCATCGGCACGCCGGGCCCTGAAAGGCGAAATATCGCTGATTAAGGATACGCTGACTGAAGAGATGGTTGCCTACGCCGGCGAATTGCGTTTCGAAGAGGCACACAAAGTGAAAGAGAAATTGCAACTGATAGAAAACTACCAGGCAAAAACGGTGATTGTAAGTCCGAATCTACACGATATTGATGTTTTTTCGTGCGAAGACGAAGAGAATGGCGTTATCATCAACTACCTGCATGTGATGAACGGTGCCATTACACAGGCTTATACCTTCGAATACAAACGAAAACTGGAGGAGAGCAAAGAGGAGCTGCTCCGACTGGCCATTGTGGATATGCGCAGCCGGTTTGGAAGCCTGTCGCGCGAAATTCTGGTGCCATTTATGCCCGATATGGAGCTGAACAACGTCAATTTCAGCATTCCGCAACGCGGCGATAAAAAGAGATTGCTCGAACTATCGGAACAAAATGTGCGGCAATACAAGGCCGACCGCATGAAACAGGCCGAAAAGCTGAATCCCGAACAACGTACAATACGCATACTAAGCACGATGCAGAAAGATCTGCGTCTGCACCACCTACCCATGCATATTGAGTGTTTCGACAATTCGAATATACAGGGAACAAACCCGGTGGCGGCCTGCGTAGTCTTCAAAAAAGCCAAACCAGCCAAGAAAGATTACCGCCACTTCAATGTAAAAACAGTGACCGGACCCGACGATTTTGCCTCTATGCGCGAAATCATCTACCGTCGCTATAGGCGGGCACTCGACGAAGGTACTCACCTGCCCGACCTGATTATAGTAGACGGTGGCAAGGGACAGCTTCATGCCGCCTGCGAATCGCTCAGAGAACTGAACCTCTACGGACAGATTCCTATCATAGGTATTGCCAAACGCCTCGAAGAGATATATTATCCCGACGATTCGGTTCCGCTCTATCTGGATAAAAATTCGGAAAGTCTGAAACTGATACAGCAACTGCGCGACGAAGCACACCGCTTCGGAATCACCTTCCACCGGCAGAAAAGAAGCAAAAATCAGGTTGTTTCGGAGCTCGACGAGATAGAAGGCATTGGAGAAAAGAGCAAAACAGCCCTTTTGAGCCATTTTAAGAGCGTTAAACGCCTTAAAACTGCTTCTGTGGACGAGATTACCGCCCTGATAGGAAAAAGCAAAGCAGAGGCGCTCTTTAATGCCCTGCATAAAACAGAAAAAGAGTAAGCAGTAACGGACAAAAACGATATTAAAACAGACTATATTAAATAATTATCTTAATTTTGCAGTATGAAAATCGTTATACAACGTGTATCCCGTGCATCGGTAAGCATCGATAATAAAGTTTATTCTTCCATTGGCAAAGGTATGCTGATACTGGTGGGAATAGAAGATGCCGATGACGAAAACGATATAGAGTGGTTGTGTAAAAAGGTGATTGGACTACGCATATTCCCGGATGAAAACGGGGTAATGAATTTGCCTGTAACAGCCATACAGGGCGAAATACTGGTGGTGAGCCAGTTTACCCTGCATGCCTCTACAAAGAAGGGTAACAGACCCTCCTACATCAAAGCTTCGAAACCCGGATTTGCCATTCCGATGTACGAAAACTTTTGCAAAAAACTATCAATGCTGCTTGAAAAAGAGGTAAAAACGGGTGTTTTTGGTGCAGATATGCAGGTTGATCTGAATAACGACGGACCGGTAACTCTGGTGATAGATTCGAAAAACCCGGAATAAGCCTCCATTCACCCAAAAAAGGGATAAGTTTAACAAAGAAAAAAATAATTTGCTATGGTAAACACTGACAAAAAAATAACAATAGAAGAAGCACAACAAGAGGTAGATAACTGGATTAAGACATACGGTGTGCGCTACTTCAACGAACTGACCAATATGGTGTTGTTGCAGGAAGAGGTAGGCGAATTGGCTAAAATAATGGCCCGTTTGTATGGCGAACAGAGCTTTAAAGAGAGCGACAAACAGTATGATATGGCAGATGAAATGGGCGATATTCTGTTTGTTCTTATCTGTCTGGCAAACCAAACCGGAATCAGCCTGACAGAAGCATTTGCCAAAAACATAGAAAAAAAGATAGTGAGAGATAAAGACAGACATACCAACAATCCAAAACTTAAATAGATGAGCAAATACATCGAAACAATCAGTCAGTACAAAACAAGCATTGACAATGAACATGTTGCAGCAAGAGTAGAAGATATTTTGCGTAAAAATTTTGATGCCAACAACACAACCGAAGTACACAAACTGCTGTTGAACTGCATCGATCTGACCTCCTTAAACAACACCGACCACACCAAACAGATAATCAGTTTTACGGAAAAAGTAAATCAATTTGACGAAGAATTTCCGGAGCTCAATAATGTGGCAGCAATCTGTGTTTATCCTAATTTTGCAGGAATAGTACGCAGCCATCTGGCAGTAGATAGCGTGAATATAGCTGCTGTTTCGGCCGGTTTTCCTTTCTCACAGACCTTCACAGAAGTAAAGGTAGCTGAGACCTCTCTGGCCGTACTGGATGGAGCTGATGAGATTGATATAGTGATGAATCTGGGTAATTATATGGCCGGTGAATTTGAAGAGATGTGTGATGAAATTGAGGAGATTAAATCGGCTGCACGCGATGCTCACCTCAAGGTAATACTCGAAACAGGCGTTTTGAAAAGTGCCGCCGACATCAAAAAAGCCTCTATCCTATCCATCTACTCGGGTGCCGATTTTATCAAGACATCTACCGGAAAAATGGAACCAGCCGCCACCCTGGAAGCTGCTTATGTGATGTGCGAAACCATCAAAGAATACTTCGAAAAGACAGGTAAAATGATCGGATTTAAGCCTGCAGGCGGCATTGTTACCACTGCCGATGCTGTTAAGTATTACACCATAGTAAAAGAAATTCTGGGCGAAAAATGGCTCAATAACAGCTATTTCAGAATTGGTGCAAGCCGTTTAGCCAACAATTTACTGAGTGATATATTGGGAAAAGAGACCAGGTTTTTCTGATAAACAAAGAAATAATCATTAAAAAAGAGGCTGCTTTTCACACTATAAGCAGCCTCTTTTTTTTATATACAATAGCAATAAAAATCTGATTATATATAAAAATACATCTATTTTGTACGGTAAATGATGTAATCAATCATCGAAATTAATGCCTTTTTTTCTGACGATTCGGGCACACTTTTCAAAATATCAAGAGCCGATTTTTTAAACTCTTCCATTTTGTTTTCAGCATACTCAATACCCTTGTTATCAATAGCATAAGCGATAAGAGAAGCTATATTTTCTTCCGAAAAATCCTTTTTGCTGATTATATTCATCATCTTCTCTTTATCAGCAGAAGATGAATTATCGAGTGCATAAAGCAAAGGAAGCGTAATTTTACCTTCCCGAATATCATTTCCGGTAGGTTTGCCTATCTCTTTCGAGTCGAAATAGTCGAAAATATCATCTTTAATCTGAAAAATCATGCCTAAATAATAGGCAAAACGCTCAAATATTCGCAATGTTTCCTCGCTACTATTTACCGAAAGTGCCCCTACCCTGAAACAGGTTTCGAATAAAGATGCCGTTTTTTTATAAATAATGCGGTAATAATTTTCTTCGGAAAGTACTATTTCTTTGGCAGAAGACATTTGGTGAATTTCGCCATCCACAGATACAGCAGCGAAATCGGCAATGGCCTTTATAATCTCTAAACTGGCAGATTCTGTGGCTTTTTTGAGTGTAATGGAGAGGAAAAAATCACCCAACAAAACAGCTAATTTACTATTGAAACGGGCATTAACTGTATCTATTCCGCGTCGTAGACTTGTTTCGTCAATTACATCGTCGTGTAGTAAAGTTGCATTGTGAAGAAGTTCGAGAGAGACAGCAGCAGAAAGCGTTTTGTTATTGATTTCACCGGCAGAACATTTCGCTGCAAGCAGTACCAAAATAGGACGTAATTTCTTACCGTTTTGTTGTAGAAAATGGTTTACAGCACGCTCAATCCATTCATTTTCAGAGAATAAAGATTCTCTGAAAACAACTTCAAATTGCGCTAACTCCTTTTCAACCGGTTTTTTTATCTCTGATAGTATGCCCATATTCGGATATTAAGCAACAAAAATAGTAATTTTTTTTCTATCTTTACGGTAAATATGGAAGATATTGAAACAGATGTATAAACGTTTGCAATAATTAGTTTTTATTTTTCATTAAACGTCAAAACAGTTCTACAAATAAAGTATAACGACAGTACTTACAAATAACAAATAAAAATGGAAGAGAAAAAAAGATTGTTTTTATTGGATGGATACGCACTTATATACAGGTCGTACTACGCATTTATAAAGAATCCACGTATCAATTCGAAAGGTAAAAACACATCTGCCATATTTGGATTTATAAATACGCTGGAAGAGTTACTAAAAAAAGAAAACCCTACACACATAGCAGTAGCATTTGACCCTAAGGGTCTTACATTCAGAAATGAATTGTATGAACAATACAAGGCACACAGAGAAGAGACTCCGGAAGTTATAAGGGAATCAATACCAGTCATAAAATCGGTTATTGAAGCTTACAATATTCCAATACTGGAAGTGAGCGGATTTGAAGCAGATGATGTAATTGGTACCATGGCAAAAATGGCCGAAAAAGAGGGTTTTACAACCTTTATGATGACTCCGGATAAGGATTATGCACAGCTTGTTTCGGACAATATTTTCATTTTGAAGCCAAAATCTTTAGGCAATGAATTCGAAAAACTGGGTATAGAAGAGGTTAAAGAAAAATTTGAAGTCTCCTCCCCTGCTCAGGTTATAGATCTGTTGGGTTTGATGGGAGATAGTGCAGACAACATTCCGGGTTGTCCGGGTGTTGGACCCAAAACAGCAGTAAAGCTTCTTTCGGAATTTGGTAGCATCGAAAATCTGATTTCGAAATCGGGATCCCTCAAAGGAGCAATGAAGGATAAGGTAGAAAACAACAAAGATCTGATTTTACTTTCGAAACTTTTGGCAACAATAAAAATTGATGTGCCCATAGCCTTCGATGAGACTCAACTTATCAAAAAAGAGATAAACGAGAAAAAACTGACCGAGCTGTTTGAAGAGCTCGAATTTAAAAATCTCTCTACCCGAATTTTGAAACCCAAAGAAAAAGTGGTAGAAAAAAGCAGTGCGCAGGGCTCTCTGTTTGACTTATTTGAGGATAATGGTACAGAAAAAACAGAATATTCAAATCTCAGCGACTTAAAATCGACCCCTCATCACTATTATCTACTTGATAATGAGGAAAAAATAAGAGATTTTGCAGCAAAAATTTCTGTATGCGATTTTGCAGCATTTGATACAGAAACTACAAGTGTAGATGCTATTTCGGCAGAATTGGTAGGTTTGTCGTTTTCGATGAAGGAAAATGAGGCATTTTACATACCTCTCCCACCCGACCGCGAAAAAACAATTGAAATACTCGAAAAACTGAAACCCTTCTATGAAAATGAGAATATTCTTAAAATAGGTCAAAATATAAAATACGACTACATTGTATTGAAAAATTATGGGATTGAAGTAAAAGGAAAAATGTTTGACACAATGGTGGCACACTATTTGCTGCAACCCGAACAGAGACACAACATGGATCTTCTTGCTGAAGTCTATCTGAAATACAAAACCATTCACATTGATGAGTTGATTGGACCCAAAGGAAAAAATCAAAAATCGATGCGACAGGTAGAAATAGAAAAAATATGTGAATATGCGTGCGAAGATGCAGATGTTACTCTTAAACTCAAAAATAGATTAGAAACTGAGTTACGGGAACAAAATTTCGAAAATCTGTTTTATGAAATTGAGATGCCACTTGTAAAAGTACTGGCCGAAATGGAGATAAGCGGAATTAGATTAGACACAGAAGCATTGAAACAATCGTCGGAAGGTATAGGACAAAGATTGATCAATATTGAAGAGGCAATTTTTGAAATGGCAGGAGATCGTTTCAATATTAATTCTGCTCAACAGGTGGGTGATATTTTATTTAACAAGCTGAATATCAAAGAAAAAGCTAAAAAAACAAAGACGGGACAATATTCTACATCTGAAGAAGTATTGGAAAGTCTGAAAGGTAAACATCCTATAGTTGAAAAAATACTGGAATACAGAGGACTGAAAAAACTACTCAGCACCTATATTAACTCATTACCGGAACTTATAAATCCGGCAACCGGAAAAATACATACCTCTTTTAATCAGACAGTTACGGCAACAGGCAGATTAAGTTCGAGTAATCCGAACTTACAAAATATACCTATTCGCGATGAAGATGGAAAAGAGATCCGACGTGCATTTGTACCGGATGAAGGTTGTCTGTTCTTATCAGCAGACTATTCGCAGATAGAACTCAGAATAATGGCTCATTTGAGTGAAGATAAAAATATGATTGATGCGTTTCTATCTGACAATGACATTCATACTGCAACAGCCTCCAAAATATATAAAACAGAGCTGAATAAAGTGACAAAAGATATGCGAAGAAAAGCAAAAACAGCAAATTTCGGTATTATATATGGTATATCTGTATTCGGACTTTCAGAAAGACTAACTATACCCCGTAGTGAATCTAAAGAACTGATAGAAGGCTATTTCGAAACCTATCCTAAGATTAAGGAATATATGGATAAATCAATTCATATTGCCAAAGAAAAAGGATTTGTGACCACTTTACTCGACCGAAAAAGAGTTTTACCTGATATTAACTCAAACAACTCTATTGTGCGTGGCTATGCCGAAAGAAATGCTATTAATGCACCTATCCAGGGAAGCGCGGCCGATATTATAAAAATAGCCATGATCAGGATATACAACATGTTTAAAGAAGAAAATATTCAGTCAAAAATGATATTACAGGTTCATGATGAATTGAATTTCAGCGTTTTAGAATCTGAAATGGAACAAGTGAAAAATATTGTTATCCGGGAGATGGAAAATGCTGTAGAACTGAGTGTACCTCTGAAAGTAGAATTTGGCGTGGGTGCGAACTGGCTGGAAGCGCATTGATTAATTAATAATTAAAAATTAATAATTAACGGAAGAGAGAAGGAATAGTGAGTGTAGACTGAACTCATTTATGTATGAATATAGAGAAAAAGCTCTGAAAAAATAGATTGTTTCCCGTGAAACAATCTATTTTTTTATTTATTAAAATGCTGATATAAATAGGTTTATATCGTGAGCAGGCTCATTAAAATAATCTCCGATAGATGTATTAACGAGCTTACCCTGGTAAATATAAACTCCGTGCCTGAATCCGGTATTATTTTTAATCATCTCATTTATACCACCCAGATCGCCGATATCTGATAACATGGGTACAAATATATTACTCAAAGCAATAGAGGCAGTACGGGCAACTCTGGAACTAATATTAGGTACACAATAATGGAGAACACCATACTTTTCGAAAACAGATCCGTTTTTATCAAAATTACATTCTGAAGTATCGAAACATCCACCCTGATCTACACTTAAGTCGATAATGACAGCACCTTTTTTCATTATCTTAATAAACTCTTCAGAAACTCTATAATGTTTATTTCCATTTATGAATCTTAATGTTCCTATTACCACATCGGCAGTACGCAAAACATTACCCAAAACACTGGGATGAAAAGTAGAAGTATACAAGGTACGGCCCAGAGTAAACTGTATATCCCGCAATTTATTAATATCGTCATCAAAAACTTTAACCAATGCACCCAGGGCTACAGCAGCTCTGGCGGCTACAGTACCGGCAATACCAGCACCTAAAATTACAACCTCTGTGGGTGTAACTCCGGCCAAACCGCCCAGCAAAATACCCTTTCCCCCATTCGAATTACTCATGAGTTCGGCTGCAATATGTATGGCAGTAGAGCCCTCTATTTCGCACATAGAATTGACAACCGGGAAGCTTCTGTTTGTATCACGAAGAAGTTCGTAAGCAACCGCATTAATCTTTTTTTTCAGTAATTTAGAGAGCACTTTCTTAGGAAAATTCACTAATTGAAGAAGAGAAAAAAGAGTAGAATTATCTTTCATCAAATCTACTTCCTGCGAGGTAGGTGGCATAATTTTCATGATAAAATCTGCCTGAAATACCTCTTTTTTAGTTTTTACGATAGAAGCTCCTGACTCAGAAAATTTATTGTCTGTATAATTAATACCCAAACCAGCATCTTCCTGCATAATTACAGTATGTCCGGCATCGACAAGTATTCTTACAGCCTCTGGTGTAAGTGCCAGTCTTTTTTCAAATTCCTGATTTTCACAGGGTAAGCCAATCACTAAACTGCTTTTGTTTCTGGTAAGCTTACACAAACACTCCTTTGGAAAAAGAGCAACCTCCGACTCAGTAAATTTGTAATTCATGGTGATAATATTAGTGACAATAAAATTTATAAATCAAAATATATCTAAACAGAATCTGAAAATATAATTAGGTTACAGCCCGTTTTTAGCCGAAATATCCAACATACGAAGGATAGAATTTACTGCTTTTACCCGAACCTCCTCCCCTACTTCAATAACCGGCAATTCATACACCAGCGAATTGTAGAGTTTTTGAATCGTATTCAAACGCATAAAACTACATTCGTTGCAGGCACATGTACTATCGTTTGGAGGTGCAGGAATGAATGTTTTATACGGATTTTTCTTTTTCATTTCGTGAATAATGCCCGATTCTGTAGCCACAATAAAACTTTTAGCTTCGGATGCAGTGGCATAATTCAACAAGGCAGCCGTTGAGCCAATATAATCTGCCAGAGCTAAAACTACCCGTTTGCATTCGGGATGTGCCAAAACGAGTGCATCGGGATGCTCTTTTTTCAGGTTTATTATCTTCTCTGCCGAAAACTGTTCGTGCACATGGCAGGCACCATCCCACAACACCATTTCGCGGCCTGTGACGCTGTTTATATAATTACCGAGGTTGCGGTCCGGTCCGAATATAATTTTCTCGTCAGCAGGCAAACTATCGATAATCAGCTTGGCATTGGTAGAGGTAACCACAATATCGGTAACAGCTTTGACAGCAGCGGTTGTATTTACATAAGAAACAACAGTATAACCGGGACGTTGGTTTACGAATTTTTCGAAATCATCTGCCGGACAACTATCTGCTAATGAACAACCTGCATTAAGATCGGGTACAATCACCTTTTTACCGGGTGAAAGAATTTTGGCTGTTTCGCCCATAAAGTGAACACCACACAGAACAATGATATCAGCTTCGGTTTTGGCAGCCCATTGAGCCAAAGCGAGACTATCGCCTACAAAATCGGCAATATCCTGTATTTCATCGTTCTGATAGTAATGCGCCAGAATAACGGCATTTTTTTCTTTTTTCAATCTGTTGATTTCCGCAACCAAATCCAAATTGCCATTAACCGGACGATCAACATATCCTTTTGAAATATCAACAACCATATTATTATTAAATTTAGATATAAAGTAAAAGTAAAAAGAATTGAATATAATAATAGCGTGTTGAAACTGTTGATAAAAAAATAGCTCTGAATCAGTCTTATAGAGTTATGAATAGGTTTTTTAGTTTATCAACAAGTTTTATTATATCAAATAAATTGATTTTCTTTGCTTTATAATCTTTTCAACACGCAGTTTATAAGTTACAAAATTAAAACTTTACTTTGGTTTGTCTATTGAAAACTAAAAAAAAAGCGGTTTAAAAGAGATAAATAAATTTGGTAAAACTAATTTGGTAAACTCAATATGAGCTCTGTATAGCAAAATATTTGTATCGGAGCACAAAAGTTTTCATTTTTATTCCAAAATTTATGGGTAGGTTTTCAACACAAATAAAGAGGTTTTCAGCATCTGTTTGAAAAGCAAAAGCGATGAATAAAGTGAAAATAAGGAATAACGAATAAATAAATTTAGTGATAATATGAGAAAACTCAAAATAACAGAGCTCAACAGATTGTCGAAAGAGCAATTTTGTGAAGTTGAAAAGATACCCTTAGTCGTTGTGTTAGACGAAGTTAGAAGTTTAAATAATGTGGGAAGTGTGTTCAGAACTTCTGACGCATTTCTGGTAGAATCAATTTATTTGTGCGGAATAACGGCTACCCCACCCCACCCCGAAATTCACAAGACTGCTTTGGGTGCAGAAGATACGGTAAACTGGTATTATTTTGAGAAAACCACTGATGCCATTGAAATGTTGAAAAGTAAAGGATATGTAGTCTATTCTATTGAGCAGGTGGAAAGTAGCACAATGCTGGATGTGTTGAAAATTGATAAGAATGGCAAATATGCCATTGTTTTTGGCAACGAAGTAAAGGGAGTACAGCAGGAAGTGGTGAATATGTGTGATGGAACCATCGAAATTCCTCAATTTGGAACCAAACATTCTCTCAATGTATCGGTAACGGCAGGAATTGTAATTTGGGATATGTTTAAGCAGTTGAAAAGATAACCTCTCTCCTACTCTTTTTTGTGTAAATATTTATTTATCTTTGTATTTATTGTAATTTTGACGAAAATGAAAATAGAATAATATTTTTCTTTATTTCAAATAAATAGATTTTTATGCGATTAAAAATTTATGCAATCTTGCTATTGGCCCTGTTTGGTTTCATATTAGTGAAGTCAATATTGCCTTATGTAGATTATTATTTGCATAAAGAATATATTGCTAAAAATTTGTGCGAAAAAAAAGAAGAGGTAAATAATTGTTGTCATGGTAAATGTTATCTTGAAAAGGAGATAAAAAAGAATGAAGAATCAGGTGATAAAAGATGTAAGGATAACACTAATCAAAAAAAAACAGTATCACAACCTGACGTTAGGGAGTACATTTCCACGATAGTATATGAATACAATTATGATGTAAAGAATCGCCTTAAATTTGTTTTATGTAGTTCTGTTCATATTTTACACAACCGTATATTTTCCATATTTGTTCCTCCTGAAATGTAATTATATATTTATTTTATTATTCATATATATTGTATCTATTTAATTGTAATACAATATTATATGCTATTAATAATTCTGTTTTAGATATCTCTGATACAGATAAATATTTACATTATATTAAATATGAATTATGAAAAGATATGTATTAAATATGTTGTTGGGTGTAGTATTAGCTACATCATTTTTATCGTGCGATAAAAATGAAGATACAGTAGTAACTTCTCCGTTGGATGGTTTGATAAAACTAAAAGAAGGGTTTGCCAACGGAGCACAAACAAAAGTAGAGTTGTGGGGTAAAAAAAACTTTTTTATGGGCTATAATGAGTTGAAAGTTGTACTTTATGATTCGCTGAATATAAACGAAAAAATAACAGAAGCCAAAGTAGATTTTTCGCCTTTAATGACAATGGGGATGGGTACTACTATGATGAAACATGCCTGTCCTTTTGAAAATCCGACAGATACTGTTGCACAGGTTTTTGGTGGTGCGGTGTTGTTTCAGATGCCAACATCATCCTCTGGTAGTTGGAAATTAGGTGTTAATGTATTGAATAAAAAGTACGGAAAAAAAGGAACTGCACAATTTGATATTACGGTAGATAATCCGACAAGTACTGTAATGAGTGTATTTACCTCTCAAAGTGCAGATAGTAGTAAGTTGGTACTGACCATGTTACAACCGGTTTCGCCAAAAGTAGGCATGAATGATATCGAATTTACTTTGCACAGGAAAGCGAGTATGATGAGTTGGCCGGCAGATGGTACATACACCATTGAAATTACACCCGATATGCCGTCGATGGGACATGGTTCGCCCAATAATGTAAATCCTGTTTTGACAGAAAACGGACATTACAAAGGGAAGGTAAATTTCACCATGACAGGTGAGTGGCGTATCAGTGTTGCTGTCAAAAAGAGTGGCATAACAATATCAAAAAATACAGCTTTTTATATTGTATTGTAAATACTTTAAGATAAAATTATTAATGAATTAAAGGAGGTGTTGCATTGTATTATATATAGCGAATGTTTCACCTCTTTTTTTTGTAAAATGAATAATTAATAGCTCATATATGCAAAAATATATATTGTCATTATATAGCTTATTTGTGTTTACTCCGGTCATATCTCAAACAAAGGACAGCACACATATTTCTTCTAAGATATTCACTTTGAACGAAATAAAAATAACATCTACCTTGCCATTAAACAACAATAGTGTGATTGATTTTTATAGAAGCAATCATTTTTCGACACTGGATAATATTAATTCGAGGTTGGAAGGTATGTCTCTGATTAAAAGGGGAGCCTATGCGATGGAACCACAATTGCATGGTTTTTCTGCCGGTCAGTTGAATGTGACTATAGATGGAATGAAGATGTTTGGAGCCTGCACAGATAAGATGGACCCGGTAACCTCGTATATTGAACCCGGTAATCTGAAAAAAATAACTATAAAACAGGGAACAGGCAGTAATCATACAGGTTGCAATGTGGGAGGATCTGTGGATATGACCTTGCAGGAACCCGATGAAAGAAGCACAAAACCCTTTTATATTTCGCTTATTGCAGGTGGAGAGAGTGTTTCGAGAGGAAGGAATCTGTTATTTACAACAGGTTTTGGAGGTAGAAAATGGGGATGGGGCTTGGATGGAGTTTACCGTAAAAATGAAAATTACATAGATGGGAAGGGTAGGGAGGTTGAGTTTTCGCAGTACGAAAAATTAAATTTGCATACCGTATTCACATATAGATTGGATAGTATCAGAAATTTAAAGACAGATCTTCTGTACGATGATGCCCGACAGGTGGGATATCCGGCACTTCCGATGGATGTAGGCGTGGCAAGGGCTGGTTTGCTAGCTTTTGAATACAATAAAAAAGGGGCCAGACCTTTGAAAATAAAGGTGTACTATAATACGATACGGCATGTAATGGATGATTCGAAGCGGGATAGTCTGTATATGTTGAAGGAAGCACCTGCCGGCAAATCAGACTCAGTATATATGCGTATGGATATGCCCGGTGAGAGTTCTACCTGGGGAAGTTATATACAATATACGTTGCCGTGGCTGCAGAGAAACCGGCTAACTATTAAAGGCGATGGCTATGCAAACCGCTCTATGGCTGATATGACAATGAAAATGCGCTACGCCGGATCGGAACCCGAATTGCCCATGTACATGCAAACATGGCCCGATATGATGCGTATTTCGACCGGGCTATTTGCTGAGAACAGCACCTCGTTATCCCGCTCTATCACTTTATCTATCAATGGACGAATAGATTTTAACAGAGATATTCTGAAATCAGATTATGGTAGAAATCAGTTTTCCGTTTTTAATTATTCATTGGAAAACAAGGCTGATAAATGGGTGAAAAGTTTCAATATTTCGGCACAATTCATTGTAAATAAACATATTAATTTGTTGGCAACAACAGGATATGCAGAGCGAATGCCAACGATAGGTGAACGTTTGGGTTATTATCTGTACAATGCTTACGACGGATATGATTATATTGGTAACCCATACATCAGGAGTGAAAAATCTGTTTTTTCCCGCTTCGCCTTTCAGTATGGCAACAAGAATTTGAAACTAAATGTAAGTACGTCGTACAGCAGGGTAAAGGACTACATACTGGGTATAACAAATCATTCTATTATGCCTATGAACTTCTATGCCAGTGGAATACGGGTGTATGAAAATATGGACTATGCTAATATGTATAGTATTGATTTTCAGTCATTATATAATCCTGTTGTTCCTATAACTTTGTTTCTGGATATGAAATATACCTACGCTTTTCTTCATTCGGGAGATGCCTTGCCACTAATACCACCTTTGAAAACAGTATTTGCTGTGCAGTATATGAGCAGGCAGATTTCTGTGCAATCTGAAATTGAAAGTTCCGTGTCGCAACACCGCATCAATTTGAATTACGGAGAACGTGTTACCCCCGGGTATTGGGTAGCCAATTGTAAGGCAAGTTATCGCTTTCGGGTTTCGAATTCGACCTTAGAGGTGGGAACAGGTGTTTCTAATTTATTTGATAAGGTCTATTTTGAACACCTGGATTGGGGTAGAATCTATAGACCCGGAAGAAGTTTTAATCTGTTTTTGAAGTATGTCTATTAAAAATAAAATAGTGTACTTAGCCTTTTATTTCAGTACTTTATTCAAATAGAAATATCCCACAAGACCCGAGACGAGAGACGAAAAAAGAATAACCAGTTTGGCGTTGTTGATGACAGAATCGTTGTCGAAAGCCAGCAGAGTAACAAATATTGACATGGTGAAGCCAATGCCACCGAGGAAACCGGTGGCAATAACTATATTTCCGTTTACGTTTTCGGGCCACTTGCACCAGCCTAAATATACGGCCAGCCAACTCATCAGAAATATTCCAAGAGGTTTTCCTACAATCAAACCCAGAGCAATGCCCGGAGTATAGGGTTCTGAAAGAAGTTGGCTGAAATCTATATTGAACGAAATAGCTGTGTTGGCCAGAGCAAAAAGAGGTAAAATAGCAAAGGCAACGGGTTTGTGAAGATGATGTTGTAAAATGTAAGAAGGGGAGGAGCTATCTCCTTTTCCAAAAGGAATGGCAAATGCCAGGAGAACACCGGAAATAGTGGCATGTACCCCCGAATTCAACATAAAATACCACATAAAACCCCCTCCAACGAGATAGGGAATAAGTGATCTGACCTTCAGTCTGTTGAGTAACAGAAGCAGACCAAACACGGCCATTGCCATTGCCAGATAGTACCAGAATACAGTTTTGGTATAAAAAATTGCAATGATGATAACAGCTCCCAAATCGTCTATAACCGCCAGTGCGGTGAGGAAAATTTTGAGAGAAAAAGGCACTCTGTTGCCCAATAATGAAAGAATACCCAGGGCAAAAGCAATATCGGTGGCGGTAGGAATACCTGTGCCCGACTGAGTATAGGTACCCCAATTAAACAACATATAGATAGAGGCAGGGAAAAGCATGCCACCCACAGCAGCAAAGGCCGGAAGCAGCGCTTTACGCGGATTAGAAAGTTCGCCTTTGTATATCTCTCTTTCGAGTTCGAGCCCTATCAGCAGGAAGAATATCGCCATTAAACCGTCGTTGATCCAATGCGCCAGAGAGTGACCCGCCCATTGCCAATGCCAGATATTCAGATAATAACCGGACCAATCAGAATTGGTAATTGCCAATGAGAATATGGTGCAGAAAATCAATAGAATACCGCCTGATTTTTCGCTTTCGAAGAACTCATGAAACAGTTTTGATATTTTCATTCAATCTTTATTATAACTATTAAATTTTAAACAGTAAAACGTTAGAATTCGTTCATTAGCAGGAATTCGGCTATGTGTTTGTGTTTAATACCATTGATATTCTCTTTCCAGAAATCGTCCATAGTAACTACATATTTAGGGTAGTTGTCTGTAATGTCGGACAGCACTGAAAATTCACGTTCAATCGTTTGATTTTCAGTTAATTTATAGGCCACCTGAACATACACTTTTTCATCCCGTTTTTCGGCAATAAAATCAATTTCCTTTTCCTCCGATCTGCCTGTATATACTTTGTAACCACGTCTTTTCAGTTCGAGAAAAACCACATTTTCAAGTAATCCCGAAATAAGCCTGTCGCGGTAACCGAGCACTGCATAGATAAGAGAAGGATCGCTGACATAATATTTTTCGTTGGTTTGTAATACCTCTTTGCCCTTGATATCGTAACGAAGTACCTTTTGAATAACAAATGCACCTTCGAGCGCATTGAGGTAGTTGTAAACTGTGTTTAAATCAACTTTTCGTTGCTGACTTTTGAAATAATCTGCGATGTTTTTGGCTGAAAACCGATTACCAATATTTTCGAAAACAAACTTTACTATTCTGTCGAGCATTTCAATGTTTCGGATATTGTATCTTTGAATTGTATCTCTCAGAATAACAGATGAATAGATGTCGTATATTATTTTGTATGCTGTTTCTGTTTCGTAGTCGAAAGTATGGATAGCCGGGAAACCACCCATTCTCAGATAGTTGGTAAATTCAGAAACCAAGTCTTCTGACTTTACGCCTAATCTGCCCGATTTAAAGTTTAAATATTCGGCAAACGAGAGTGTACTTATCTGAATTTCAATGTATCTTCCGGCAATATATGTAGCCAGTTCCGATGAAAGAAGTTTTGAATTGGAACCGGTAATGTAGATATCTGTATTTTGTTCGGCCAGAAGAGAATTGACCACCTTTTCCCAGCCTTCTACTTCCTGAATTTCATCGAGTAACAGATAAAATTTTTGAGAGCCTGACATTTTACTTTTTATGTCGGCGTACAATTTGGCTGCACTGTCGAGGTGGATGTATTCGAATTGTTCGAAATTGTAGTATATAATATTATTCTCGGCAATGCCCGACTGACAAAGCTTTTCGCGTAGTTGTTTAAGGATAATAGATTTTCCGCATCTTCTGATTCCGGTAATCACCTTGATAAAAGGTTTATCTATCAATTCGGATAATTGATCCAAATAGGATTTTCTCTCTATCATTTGTGCCTAATTTATAAGATTATAACCACAAAGATAGGTATAAAAAAGAAAGTTTTTAGGGTTATAACCCTAAAAACTTTCAAAAAATGAGATTTGTTTAGGGTTATAACCCTAAAACTCTACCATAATGCCAATAGAAGGAAGAAGAGTACCACTTTCGTTTTGAATCACCTGTTTGATGTAAGAATCCGGATTAGCAGGATCTGTCACCCCGGTGCTGTTAAGACGCGTAGCACCGATGTATTTTGAATTTGTAGCATTTTGAACATCGAGGTAAAAGCCCAGCATCCAGTTTTTGAAGTTGTAGGTTTTGTCTATACGAATATCCAATTGCGAAAACAGAGGCAATCTGAGTGTGTTGTAGGCCGAATAATCGAGAATGGGTTTGTTTCGGGTATCCCAGTTTGTTATGAGCATAGAAGCTGATTCGTCCCAAGGGGTGTAGGGCGCACCACCAGCCAGGCGATATTTTGCGCCAATCGACCAGTTTCTTTTCAGCTGATAACTTCCGGTAAAGGTTAGCAGATGTTTATTGTCCCAGGCCGAAGGTATGTAATTGCCGGTAGCCGGGGATTTAAATTCGCTGCGAACGAAGGTATAAGCCGCCATAAAATTGAGGTTCTTTTGACCAAACCAACGGGCAAACAGTTCGAATCCATAAGCACGACCTTCGGCTGTTGAATTGACCTTTTCGGTACCCAGCACATCGTAGTCGGCACCTTTGGACGAGAGAGGAATATTGTCGGTAAGCGAGAGAAGACCATTGCTGTATTTTTTATAAAAACCTTCGAGCGTGATTCGAATGAATCGGGTAGGGCGTTTTTCGATCCCAAGCACCACCTGATCGGAACGAAGGTATTTGACAGCGGCTTTGTTTACAAATATATTGCCTTCCTGATACCCCAAAACAGTATAGGCCGGAAGCTGGAAGAAGCGTCCTATGTTTCCGTTGATAAAGAGATTATCTTTGATCTGATAGGAGAGGGATAGTCGGGGAGAGAGCTGTTTGAACGGATTATTCATGTTGTCGGAATAGCTGTTTGCATCGGTACGCAGACCGATGGAACCTGTCAGTTTACCATCTTCGCTTTCGTACAGTAACGAGCCAAAGAGTCCGTATTTGAAAATAGTTAGATTGGTTTTGTAATCAGAAGGAACAGAGAGTCCGGTAGTGCTATTGTGGTAAGAAGCCACTTCGCTGTTGACGCCCGAAATCAGGCGGAAATAACCCATACGGCTGCTGTTTTCGAATCGTAGTTTGGTTTCGCGCTCGTACGAATTGTAGTCGAGTAAAGTGCCTTTTGAAGCATCGTTGTCGCGGTATTTGAGGTTCGAATTGTCGAGATTGTTGGTGCTTAAAACCACCGTTTGAACATGGTTTCCCGCAAAATGTTTGTACACAGCACCAAGAGTATAAGTTGTCTGTTTGATAGTTGGTAATGTATTGAGGATGTATTTGTTATCATCTGTTTGTCCTACGGTATCGGTATTGAGTTTCATATCGTCGATAGCACCAAGGCCCAAAAAAGTGAGCTCATTGCGTTTATCAAATTTTACCTTTACCTTAAACTGTGCATCGGTAAATGTAGGCAAAAAGGGTAGGTTGATAGCCTTGAACAAAAACTGCAAATACGACTGTCTGAGCGAAACGACGTAAGTAACCTTTTTGCCGATGTGCCCATCGCTGCTGAAAGCAATATCCGAAGATCCGAGAGCAAATTTTTGGTTGTGCTCTTCGGTACTACCATCTTTTAGTCTGAAGTCTAGAACAGAGCTCATGGCATTGCCTTTGTTGGCCGGAAAAGCCCCCGAATAGAAGTCGGTTTCGCGAATGAGATCGGAGTTGATAATTCCCACCGGACCACCCGAAGCACCCTGTGTGGCGAAGTGGTTGATATTGGGTATTTCGACACCATCTATGTAAAATCTGTTTTCAGAGGGACCACCACCGCGTACAATCAGGTCGTTGCGGTATCCGGCGGGAGAGGAGGCCACACCCGGAAAAGATTGAATAACGCGGGAAATATCGCGGTTGGCACCGGCGCTTTTTTCAATTTCGGAAAAGCCAATAACACGCAGGGCAAGCGGGCTTTCGGCTGTTTTGCGGAAGGGACCGGCCACCACGCTCACCTCTTTCAAAAGCTGCGGATTCTCTTCGAGTTCAAGCTCTATAAATCTGTCTTTACCAGCCAGTTGAAACTCGGGCGTGATATTTGTTTTGTAGCCAATAAATGAGGCCTGAATGCGGTAGATGCCCGGTTTAACGTTTCTGATAAGAAAGCGCCCCAACGAGTCTGTTGTGGTGCCTACCGTTGTATTCCAGATGATTACATTGATGTAGGGCATCGGTTCGCGGCTTTTTTTGTCTATTACTGTACCACGTATATCGTGATTGGCGGCGAATACACCTACCACCATGAATAGAAGAAAAAACAATCCATATATTCGTTTCATAATCATTTTTATTTTAAAATATTTCAAATATGATATATAACAAAGGGGTAGGGGGTAGGGTTCAGTTTTAAATAATTGCTATTTGTCTGATTTTGCTATCTATAAGAAACGATTTTATCTGAAAAATGCTATCTATAAGAAACAATTTTATATCTTTATATCCTGAAAACAAGAATAATACAAAATTTGCAAGATGGAAAGTATAGTAAAAATATATCTACGACTGATACAGGAAACAGCAGATATGAACAACTTAAACAGCAGGTAACTTTGGAATAAAACGATAAGCAGAAAATAGTCTTATTGTTCAGCACAAAAAAAATGACCATCCCGAAGGATAGCCATTTTTTTATTCAGGAAAGTATAATAAAAGGGATGAAAAAGTTTCGTTAGAATTTGTAATCCACACCGAGACCAAATACCTTGTTTGTGCGGCCCATTACATCGGTGCCAGCCAAACCCAGGCCATTGTAGTTTGATGAAACTTTGGTCCAGTTGTCGTAGTTGGTAAAGAAATAGGCCACATTGAGTCGCAGTTTGGGCGAAATATTGACCGCGCCACCAAATCCGATAGAGTAGGAGTTCAGGCTATAGCTCATGTCGGTCTGATAATCATCTTTCACACCGGTGCGGGTAATTTGACCGCCGGCACTCAACATGATCTGGTTGTTGATTTTAAACTCGGCACCAAGCAGATATTCGTTTACGCCACCATCGATGTATTGCTGTTTGTCGTTGGCCATTTTGGCATCAGAATCGAAAAAGTGGTGGTAACCGCCCGACAATTTGAAATGCGAGCAAACCTCGTAGGAAGCACCAACGGTGTAGAGTGCCGGAATATCGTGAGGCGTATTTACACCATCGGTGAATTTTCCGGTATCATCAATTTTTGTTTTGTTTTCTACATTCAGCGAAGTGTTGAATTCGTATTTCATGCCGATATTCAGTTTTTCGAAGTGGTAATTCAAACCAATAATCGGTGTAACACCCCAACCGCTTTGAATGCAGTCTACCTCTTTGTCTTTGGTGTTGTTAGCATTGGCTGTATTTAATGTCACTAACTGATTGTATGCACTCTGTGCCTGAGATGCCGTTAAGTCCTGATTTCCGATACCCCCCATCAGTTGCGCTTTCTGAGTTGCCGTAATCACACCCATGGTGGCCAGTTCTGATATTTTCTTATCACCCAGATTACCGGCAATAATAGCAGACAATGAGTTAACCGCAGATTGAGCACCGGCTGCTGCCGCGCTGAAGAAGCTGTTTGCAGACATCATAGCGCCTGTTGGGTTGATTGTAGGATGAAGCGGATTGATGGAGATATTTCTCAAATGCCCCGCGTAACTGTTATTTACAATGTTCAGACGAATACCCACAGCTGCCGAAAAATTTTCATTTATCTTGTAGGTACCATTCATTTGTGCACCGAAGATAAACTGTTTTCCCTCCATATATCCGTCCACCGAATACTGTGTTGTAGGAATTCCTTTCGCACTCAGACCGACAGGTATCATTGCAATCGGAGCCTCAAACGAAGCCAGTCCGTGGTTGAATGTAGCTTTACCGCCACCACCTGTGATGGCAAATCCACCCGAAACAGCCCATTTGTCTTTTTTATATACGTACTGAAAACTAGGTACTACCGGGCCTGCCGCCTCGCCTTTGAACTCTTTGGTATCGCTGCCGCCAAAACCGGCGAAAGGTGTAAATGTAGAGTTGATTGTACGGGTTTGAGATACAGACTGATTGGTAAAAGATAGATGAAATCCGTCGCTAAGTAGCATAACCCCGGCCGGGTTGGTGTATGCTGCATCGATTTCGGTGGAAGCATCACGAGCCGGATTGCGCAGAAAGTGAACACTTTGGTTGGTATTGGTCAGAAGACCACCTGCAAACAGAGCCGAACTTGCGGCCGAAACGAGTATCGCAATAGCGAGTAGTTTTTTCATACGGATTGTATTTTTTGTTTAATCGACAAAATTACACATTATTTCTTTAATTGTGCAGTTTATAACCATTATAATGCACAGATAGTTCATTTTTGTGCATTATTATTTCAATTACCGATAGCCGGCTTCGTTTTGCAAATTCGTGCAAAAGCCTTACCTTTGCGCCCTAAATAAATAACAGACAAAACAATATGGCTTTACAATGCGGTATAGTTGGCTTGCCCAACGTAGGTAAATCGACCCTTTTCAACTGTTTGTCGAACGCGAAAGCGCAGGCGGCAAACTTTCCATTTTGCACCATCGAACCCAATGTTGGCGTAATCACTGTACCCGATGAGCGACTCAATAAGCTGGCCGAGTTGGTGAAACCCAACCGCATTGTTCCCACCACGGTAGAGATTGTGGATATTGCCGGACTGGTAAAAGGTGCCAGCAAGGGAGAAGGATTGGGCAATAAATTTTTGGCTAATATACGGGAGACGGATGCTATTATCCACGTTTTGCGTTGTTTTGATGATGAAAACGTGACGCATGTGGACGGCTCTGTTAACCCTGTTCGCGATAAAGAGATTATTGATTTTGAATTGCAAATAAAAGACCTTGAGACGGTGGATAGCCGCATTTCGAAAGTGCAAAAACAGGGTCAGTCAGGCGGAGATAAAGCAGCTAAATTGGCTTACGAAGTGCTTATCCGCATAAAAGAGGCGCTCGAACAGGGTAAATCGGCGCGTACAGTGACATTCGACAACAAGGACGATATCAAGTTTGCGCGCGAGTTGTTTTTGCTGACTTCGAAGCCGGTGCTCTATGTTTGCAATGTAGACGAAGCAAGTGCCGTAAACGGAAACAAATATGTGGACATGGTGCGTGAAGCTGTGAAGGACGAAAATGCTGAAATCATGGTGGTAGCTGCCAAAATTGAGTCTGAAATTGCGGAATTCGACACCTACGAAGAGCGCGAAATGTTTCTGAATGAAATTGGTTTGCAGGAGTCTGGTGTGGCTCGTCTGATTAAAGCGGCATATCGCTTATTAAACCTTGAAACTTACTTTACCTGTGGTGTGCAGGAGGTACGTGCCTGGACGTATCTGAGGGGCAGCAAAGCGCCACAGTGTGCTGGTGTTATTCATACCGATTTCGAAAAAGGATTTATTCGCGCAGAGGTAATCAAATACAACGATTTCATCACTCTGGGTTCGGAAGCAGCCTGCAAAGAGGCCGGAAAAATGAATGTGGAAGGCAAAGAATATGTAGCCAATGATGGGGATATTATGCATTTCCGTTTTAATGTATAACTCTGTTTGGTTATAAGTTATAGGTTTTAAGTTATAAGTTGGGGTGGAAAGGGTGCTTTCTGCCCCTTACTCTTTTATAAAACAGGTAGTTGTATCATGAATATGAAAATTAAAATTGTATTTCAATGCCTCTTTTCTTTATTTCATTTATAAAGGGATCTCCAGAGATAAAGTAATTTGTAGGATAGGTTTTTGTTTCAATATCAATGAATTCTTTTCTTATATTAATTTTTGAAAATAATTTTCTGTCTTCATAACCAAACCCGGTAAATGATGATGAAACAAGTGCTACATCAATATCTGAATCTTCCCGTTGATTATTAGACGCGTAAGAGCCAAATAAAACAACTTTATCCAATGATATTCCCTGCTTAAGTATTTCATTGACAAATGATTTTACCTTATTTATTGCATCCTCTCTTGTAAGCATAACTTAATGGATTTTACTTTGTCTAACAGTTGTAAAGTATATATTTTGTTACATTGTTTTTGAATCTCAAAAAGGTAGTCAGGATATCTTCCCTCTAATTGAAAATCATTAAACTCTTCTAAAAATGAAAGTTGATCTTCTGAAAGATTAAGATTGGTATTTGTTATTAATTTAACCAGATTATGAGTTCTGGGTGGTGTGTTATTTTCGTTATCTTTGACCCAGTGAGCTTTACAATACTTTTCTAAAGTAAGGTGTGCAAAAAAAAGAGATTGAATATATTTTTTTGATTCGAAAAGAGAAAGTGCTGCTTCCCAATCGTCATCGGCCGTTTTCAACCAATATTCAATATGTTCTTGTTTATTCATAATTTACCTGAGTATATGAGTACAAATATAATGAATTCTTCGAATAGGACTATTTTTTTAATGTTGTTTTTTCAATTCCCAAATTGGAGATTTGCAAATAAGTTTAAAATTTTTAATACATATTCTATCGGGATAATTGAATCATTTCTGTCATTTGTATCTGGCTTAATAGTTTATCAGAAAATCGCGCAAGTGGATTTGTTTGATACCTTTGTACGTGTTAATGCTATTAAGCAGTTCATCCATTGTGACCACATATTTTGGAAAATTATCTTCGATAGCTAAAAGATTGCCAAATTCCCGTTGGATAGTTTGTTCGTCTGTCAGCATATAAGCTACCTGAATATAGACTCTTTCTTCCTCTTTTTCAGCCATAAAATCAATCTCTTTGTTTCCATCTATTCCAACGAAAACCCGGTATCCCCTGCGTAGCAGATGAAGGTACACTACATTTTCCATTACTTTGTGTACATCGCCTCTGAAGTCAAAACGACGAAGCGCATTTCTTAACCCGGTGTCTTCAAAATAGTACTTTTCGCCCACTTCAAATATTTTAAGACCCTTTACTTCAGCACGTTGTACTTTGTGCACATAGTATGCCTGAGTTAATGCCCGCAGGTAGTTCAATATGGTTTGAGTAGGAATCTGTTGGTGTTGCGATTTGAGGTACTTACTGATGTTGAAAGCTGATAACAAGCTACCCGTATTATCGGCCAGATATGCGGTGAGATTTTCGAGGAACGATACGTTTCGGATATTTTCGCGCGCCACCACATCCTTCAGTAAAATGGTAGAATTTACATTTTTCAAATACTCCATCACTATATCGGCATTCAGACCGATATTTTTCAAATAGGGCATTCCTCCTAACTGAAGGTATAAAACAAGATTTTGATTTGAATCATTTAGTTGATGAAACTCTAAAAATTCCTGATAACTGAGCGAATATACCGGAATCTGCACATACCTTCCCGATAAATGAGTGGCAAGTTCACCGGATAGCATTTTAGCATTGCTGCCTGTGCAAATAATATCACATTTTTCTTCGGCCAGGAGAGAGCGCAGGCACAATTCAAATGACAGTACCTCCTGAACTTCATCTACCAGCAAAAAATTGGGAACATTCACCTTTAGTCTTTCTGAAACATACTGATATAAAGCAGTATGCGTTCGCAATGATTCGTGTTCGTTGTATTCAATATTGATGTAAATGATGTTGGCATCCGGATGCATTTCCCTGATTTCATCCATCAATTGCAATAAAATATAGCTTTTGCCAACCCGCCTCTGACCGGTCAGAACTTTGATAATTTGTTTGCCGATAAAAGGCCTTATTTTATCAATATAAGCAGGTCGTTTAATATATGTATTGCCCATAATCTCTTCTATTATAATTGAAATATTCTGCAAATATACAGTTTTCTTCTATTATAATTGAAGAAAACAGAATTTTATCTGTTTTCTTACGGTATAATTGAACTCACATCATCCGTTTGCACTAATCAGTTGTAGCGTTTTTTTGTTCAGAATCTCTATTTGTTTGCCCGAAAGTCGGATGATGCCGTCTTTGTCGAATTCGGAGAGGATACGGCTGATGCTTTCGCGGCTGGTATCCACAAGATTACCCATTTCGGACTGCGAGAGAGGTAGTATGAAGGTATCGCTTTCGAAGATATGATTGGCAAATTCGAGAAGCACGTCGGCAATATTTCCGCGGGTCATTTTTTGCGTTCTGTTGGCACAACGTCGGAAAGATTCGAGTTCGTTTTTACACAATTCGAGAATTATTTCGTACGAAAACTGTTTATTGTCCTTCAAAATCTTTTCGAAAATGGTGAGATCGATGAAGCAAACTTCGGCATCGGAAACCGCGGTGACCGAGTATTGATTGATTTTATCGCCAAATGTGGTGGGAAGCCCGAGGTATGTCGGTGCTTTTACCACACGAACAATCTGTTCGTGATAAGGCCCTGCCAGGTGTAGTTTCACCAATCCCCGGCGCAGGAAGACCACATTGGTAGAGTACATGCCCTGTTTGATTATGGCATCACCTTTTTTGAATTTCAATACCAAATGATTTTCAGATAATTTCTGAAAGCTGCTTTCATCGAGTGTGGCAGCAGCGCGGGCATTGAAGATGCAGTTTTTACATTCGTTTTCCATGCTGCAAATATACGAATTGTGATTTAAATCACAAAATATTGTATTTACCTGCACAGGGTAAAACAGAAAAGAGAATGCTTACAACGCTAACTTTGCAAAATAATTCAATAGATAATAACCCCAAAAACAACATATTAAAAAATGGAAGCATCACAGGAAATGACATTAGCACAGCTTCAATCGCAGATTGAGGCGTTGAAAAGCCGGATTGACCAGCTGGAAAATTCGCGCAAGGATCAACTATCAATAGCCGTGGTATCGGGCGATTTGGATAAGATTTTGGCAGCCATGGTTATCTCTATTGCCGCGGCGGCTATGGATACGCAGGTGAAATTGTTTTTCTCGTTTTGGTCGCTATCGGCCCTGCGCGATCCGAAGAAGAGTGCAGAGGGTAAGGATTTTATCTCAAAAATGTTTGGGTTGATGTTGCCCAAAGGAAAAGGAAAACTGGCACTTTCGAATATGAATATGGCCGGAATGGGACCCAAAATGATTAATTACCTGATGAAAAAGCAGAACGTAATGTCGCTGGATCAGATGTTTAAGGAAGCCGGAGAGCTTGGCATCGAGATTGTGATTTGCGAGATGTCGATGGGATTGATGGGCTTCAAAAAAGAGGAGTTTATCGACTATCCGCACCTGAGCTATGCCGGTGCAGCTACTTTTGTAGCCGACGCAGGAGAGAGTAGTATTCAATTATTTATATAAAAAAAACTTACGACTATGACAACAGAAGAATTGAAATCAGTAGCAGTAGCAAAATCTGTAGATGCACGTGGTACCGCTTGTCCGGGACCGCTTTTGGAAGCAAAAAAGGCTGTAGGCAGCATAGCATCTGGTGATATTATGGAGATACTTTCGGCCGACGAAGGAACAAAGGTTGACATACCGAAATGGTGTGGCAAACAGGGACATGAGTACCTCGGTTTTGTGGAAGAAAATGGCTATTTCAAAGTCTACATGAAGAAAAAATAAATTTAGCTATGGCTGAAAACGTCCGTAAAAGTGCGAAAATACTTGTGTTTTCGACCGAAAAGATTTCCGATCCTGCCATTGATATGGCGGGATTGTTGAAATTGCATTATCCCCCCACGGTATATACCATATCGATTCCCTGCTCGAGCGGAATCAAACCGTCGTGGATATTGTATGCTTATGAAAAAGGGTTCGACGGTGTTTTTATAGCAGCCGACGGCAGTGATTGTGTGTATGGAGAATCGTGTACCGAGAAGACGGGACATTTGGTTCAGAAAACCCACAATCTGATGAAAGAGAAAGAGATAGACCCGGCAAGACTTCGCATGGCTGCTATTTGTTCGGTTTGCAGCGAGTCGTTTGTGAAGCAGATGCGCAGTTTCAATGACTATTTGTTAAAAACAATACAACCTTAGTTATGGAGGTATCCCAAAAAAATATCAGTTACGATGCATTGGTGATAGGTGCGGGCATTGCCGGTGGCGAAGCGGCGCTCAATCTGGCCAATACCGGTTACAAGGTGTTGGTGGTAGAAAAGGATTCCTCTGTGGGTGGAAAAATGATATTGCTGAGCAAGGTGTTTCCTACACTCGATTGTTCGGCCTGTATCACTACGCCCAAAGTATCGGAGATTTCCCGTCATCCCAATATTACCATTTTTACAGACAGTGAAGTGAAGCAAATTCGCAAAAACAGCGATGGCTCTTTCGAGGCAACGGTTGACAAAAAACCACGCTATGTGAAGGTCGAAGATTGTACTGCCTGTCAGCTTTGCGAAAAGGCCTGTCCGGTGAATGTCCGCGACCAGTATCAGTTTGGACTGGTAGGACGCAAAGCAGCCTATATTCCGTTCAGTATATGCAGCCCCAAGGCAGCGGTAATCGACATAAACAACTGCACCCTCTGCGGAGCCTGCGAGAAGGTATGTCCGACCCATTGCATCGACTTCACGATGGAGCCCGAGAGCTATCATTTGCAGGTGAAAACCGTGGTTTTGGCCACCGGATTTGAGCTTTTTGACCCACTGAAAATTCCGAGATACGGTTTTGGAAAGTTTCCTAACGTAATCACATCCATGCAGATGGAGCGGGAGATTGCCCCCACACGACCCTACAATACCATTTTGCGACCCGGCGATGGCAAGGTTCCCGATAAGATAGCCTATGTGCTTTGTACCGGCTCGCGTGATGCCTCGGTGGGTAATCCCGTCTGTTCGCAAATCTGCTGTATGTATTCGATCAAACAGGCACAGCTTCTGATGGGAGCATTGCCCATGGCCGATGTAACCATATACTACATTGATATACGTTCGTTTGGCAAGGGATTCGAGGAGTTTTACCAACAAGCCAAGGGTATGGGAGTCAATTTTGTAAAAGCCAAAATAGGCAAAATATCGGAAAAGGAGAACGGAAATCTGATGCTTCGTTACGAAGATATCAGCGAAGGAAAACTGCAGGAAGCCGAGCACGACATGGTGATTTTGTCGGTGGGAGCATTGCCCAACAGGGGTGTGGCCGGATTGTTCGACAATGAAGTGTTGCTGACAGACCCGCATCAGTTTGTGGGGCAAACGGACATGCTGGCTTCGCCTGCACAGACAAGCATACCCGGTGTATTTGTGGCCGGAACAGCATCGGGACCCATGGATATACCCGATTCCATATTATCAGCCGGCTCTGCATCATCCGAAGCCATTAGTTATTTAATTCAGCACTCATGAAAAAGAAAATAGGAGTATATATCTGTCATTGCGGCGGTAACATATCCGATTATGTGGATGTGGAAAAAGTGCGTCAGTCTGTTGAGCATGAAGATGTTGTTTTTCTTTCGCGAACAACCATGTTTGCCTGTTCGGACAACAACCAAAAGGATATGGTGGAAGACATTCAGGCCAATGGTCTGGACGGTGTCATTGTGGCCTCTTGTTCGCCCAAACTACATTTACAAACATTCAGAAATGTGAGCGAGCGGGCCAATCTGAATAAATATACCTATGTGCATGCCAACATTCGCGAGCAGGCATCGTGGGCACACTCCGACAACAAAGCGGCAGCTACCGAAAAAGCCATTCATCTGGTAAAGGCGGCCATAGCCAAAGCCCGCTATGCAGAAGCGTTGTACCCCACCAAAATTGAAGCGAAAAAAGCCGTGGCTGTAGTAGGTGCCGGTGTGGCTGGTCTGAAGGCGGCTCTTTCGCTTTCTGACAAGAATTGCCCTGTCGTTTTGATTGAAAAAGAGGATCAGACGGGTGGGAGAGTGGCACAGTGGGGAGCACTATTTTCGTCAAAAGAGAGTGGTCCGGAGCTTACAAAACGGCTTTATTCCGAAGTAGAAAAGCGGGACAATATCACACTTTACACCGGTTCGGAGCTGATTTCGGCGGCGGGTAGTATTGGAAATTTCAGGCTTACGCTCAAAAGTAAATCAGCCGAAAACACAACGGAGATACAGGTGGGATCGGTTGTAATTGCTACCGGTTTCGACCCCTATACACCTGAAACAGGAGAGTTTGGCTATGCTGAGTCAGCTCATGTTATCACGCTTCCACAATTCAAAGAATTGATAGATAAAAGCGAAGGAACACTGATTTACGGAGGCAAAACAATTGAAAAAATTGCCTACATCTATTGCGTTGGCAGCCGGCAGGAGGAGGGCGAAAACAAATATTGCTCGCGTAACTGCTGTACATCGACCATACATGCGGCTGTACTGGCCAAAAAGAAGTTCAAAAACATCACCAACTACCACTTTCACCGGGGCATTCGCACCTATGGCAAGCAGGAGTTGATTTATGCTGAATCGCTGCAATCGGGCGATCTCTATCTGCAATCCGACGAAGAGTCTCTGCCGGTGGTTCAGACCGATAGCAGTGGCCTGAAAGTGAAGATTAACGATATTCTGAGTGCCGGAGAAGAGATGGAGGCAGATGTCGATTTGGTGATATTGGTAACAGGCATGGTGCCCCGCGCCAACAACCGTGTGGGGGAGCTGTTTAAACTACCCAAAGGCCGGGATAAATTTTACAACGAAATACACATGAAGCTTCGTCCGGTAGAGACCGTGATTGATGGTATTACCATTGCCGGAACCTGTCAGGGTCCCAAAAACATCATGGAGACGGTCAATTCCGCACTTTCTGCCGCTACCAAATCCTATTCGTACATCAGCAAAGGCACACTCGAAACTGAGCCCATAGTTGCGCAAATAGATGCCGAAGCCTGTAGCTGGTGTGGCGCTTGTGCCGAAGCCTGTCCGTTTGATGCTATCAATCGGAAAGAGGAGGGTGGTAAAACGATTGCCGTTATCAACAACTCCGTCTGTAAGGGATGCGGCATGTGCGCGCCGGTTTGCGATCCCGATGCTATCGACCTGATAGCCTATTCGAGCAAAGAGATCATGTCGATGATAGATGCATTGACCTAAAAAAACTGGAAATATGGAAGCAGAAATTGGAAAAACAGCCAAATATTTGCGCGAGAAACAGGGCGTTTCGGAGCAGGCAAAAGAGAATCTGAAAGAGTTTACACGAATAAAAAAGAGAATGCTGGATGCACTCGCGGAGCAGGACATGACCATTGCTGAGATGTCCGAAAAGCTCTCGATGAGTCGCCCCGATGTGGTCTATTACCTGATGTCGCTGGTGAAATACGGTTTTGTGAAGACGGGCGATATAGATGATATGGATGAGTATTACACCTACAAACTGAACAAATAATGGCAAAGATAAACGCTCGATTTACAGAGGAGTTGAAGGCCTACGGGTCTGACAATTTCAATGCATGTTACAACTGTGGTACCTGTACTGCGGTGTGCTCTTTATCTACAGAGAAGGACTCTTTTCCGCGGGAGATGGTGCGGCTGAGTGCTCTGGGGCGGGAGGATGAGATTTTGTCGTCGCTCAAACCCTGGTCGTGCTACTATTGCGGCGAATGCTCAACCCATTGTCCGCAATCGGCCAATCCGGGTGAGTTGATGATGTCGTTGCGCCGGTATCTGACAGCCCGTTACGATTGGACCGGCTTTTCGGGAAAGCTCTACAAATCGTTGCCCGTCAGTCTGACCGCGTTTGTAGTGGTGTTGCTGGGAGTTATATATTTTGCGTTCAATGTGGGTTTCGACACCGAAACCATGTTGCATTTCGGACACTATTTCGAGATGACAGCCATTGGTCTGGTTTCGCTCTTTATTCTTTTGCCCAACGTCATTCGAATGTGGTATTTTACGATTAAGAAACCCGGTGTAAAACTCACTTTCGATGATTATTTGAAGAGTAGCAAAGAGCTCATTATACATGCATTTACGCAAAAACGGGCACTGGGATGCGACGACAATCAGTTTCGCTGGTTCGAGCATTTTGTGCTGGTAATAGCCTATCTTTCGTTGTTGTTTACATCCGTTTTTCTGGACTGGTTTGGCGCCGAAAATCTTTTTGTGGTGGTGTTGGGTTACGTCGAGAGTCTGATAATTTTGGTAGTAACCGTTCATTTCGTATCGGGCCGGATAAATAAAGAGCGACCTTCGAACAACCGTTCGCAGCCGTCAGATTGGTTCTTTGTTATCTGGTTGTTGCTGATGGGGCTTACCGCTTTTCTGGTGCGTCTGTTTATCGATCTAGGCATGCCTGAGGTCAATCAGTGGCTCTATCCGGTGCATCTTACGGTGTTGGTTCAATGGGCTCTTATAATTGTTCCTTTTGGCAAATGGACGCACTTCCTGTACCGCTCTTTTGCCATGTATTTTGCGAAGCTTAAAGAGAAATAAGAGATTTATACGAATGAAAGATTGACGGGCGGGTGATACTGCCCGTTGGTTTTTCTGCTGCCTGCATTTTCAGTTGTCCGATTTTTTCGGACAGTTCACTTCCTTCCGATTTGAGCTTCTTTTTCAGGTCGTTACAATATTTCCGCGGACGGTCTGTCCCTGTTAATACTTCAATAACATCGGTCATCGGGAAGTATCACTATTCGCTCTCCTCGTCCCACACTGTACGCACTTTTTTTTCTTCGATTAATTGAATCTTATTTTTCATGTTCAGTTTTTTTTATTACTCATTTAAAGTCAAATTGAACGATTTTGTTATTTGTACAATTATTTGGCTCACTTCAACATTGCCTACTCCCATTTCTTTGAGAAATGCTTTTTCGGGCATATTTTCAGATAGTTCGTTTATAAATTGCTGTAAATGAGCTTTGATTATTAATGGTAACTGATAACTAGAGCCTGGTAGTAGCATTACTGCAAGCCTTAAAATGTCGGTTCTATGTTTGCTCAACTGTTTTCGGTCTTCGTTGCTACCATTTGCAATTCGTTCGGCAATTTCCAAAAATGCTTTTGCTTTGAGGCATATTAATGCTTCTAAGTTTGCTAAATGTACATTATTTACTATCGCGCTATTTATAATCATGTAGTTATAATAATCTTCGTCCAACAATATTGCCGATAAACTAGACAATCCATCGTCAGTCGGAATTGGAGTTAGATGTGCCCCTTCAGGTAGTTGTATCACATCCGGAGTGCGAGCAAACAGTTCAATTTGTAAAGGAAAATCATCATTTTCTGGCTTCAGAAATCTGTAATATTTCCTACCATCGGTACTTTGCTGCTTGTATTCATATTTTCCATCTGTAATAAATTGCCAGAATTGTCGCACAAAACCGGCTGTTAGTGCTTCCACCACCAGTATTATATCGATATCCCTGGTCGTTCTGGGTTTAAAACCTTGTTCTTCAATAAGAATGTCACAGGCTGTTCCACCAATTATTACATAATTATCGGTGTATGAATCAAAATAATCCTGAAATTTTGCAATTCCTCTTACCATAGCTGTTTTATTAAAAGCTGTTCCAATGCCATCTCTATCCGTTCATCAACACTTCCTTTCAGACTGATATAAAGTGAAAGAGGATCTACTACTTGATTGTTATTTACCCTGTTTTCAACCAATTTCATGGGGTTATATTTCCACACTTCCAAACAATATTTACCCTCGTGGGGATTGATGTTTATAAAAGCTTTTTCTTTTTCCAATTGATAAAACAAATCCTTTTCTATCGAAAAATATTGCTGATTATCTGGATTTACATCCGAATATTCGGGTAATGCAGAGGTATAACTTTTCAATAAATTTACATTGTTAGGTATTTCGTCAATATACACTCTCTTGAATACAGGATTTACAAATAAGTTTCGTTTTTCAATTTCATGCCAAAGTTCAGTTCGCGCCAAAGAGAAATGAATAGATTTTTCCTTTTCACCGGTTACTGTTATTAGCGATAATTGCTTAAGGTTCTCAACTGCTTTGGTTATTGCCATTTGCGTATATTCTAATTTCTGCGCAAGTTGTTTAAAACTAAGCTTTTCTATCATTATATCTCGATGCAAAAAATGAAACAGCAAAATGAGCTGTGATAAAGGAAGTAATTTTTGTGCTTCGTTTTTAGGTTTTATTGTGCTAAAACTTTCCTGAAATTGAATTAATAGCTCCGGCAAAAAAAGTTGTTTATTTGGAACAATAAAATTAATTCCTTTTTCGACAAGCCTTTTTCTCATTATTGAGCTCAACTTTTCTAATATTAGAACTACTTTTTTCTGTTTTGTATTTCTAATTATTTCGATGTGTATTTTAGCTTGCTTCACGCTAAAATCCTCTTCATTCTTGTATCTTATAAAAACTAATTGTTGATTATATAATTCGGTATTATACAACATGTACAATGATTCAATAAACATAGGCAGTTTATCAAATTCAGCTTTTTTAAATTGGTTGATTTTAATTTCAACACAAAGAGCTTCACTTATGTATTTCGCTAATTGTTCCATAATATTATAATAAACTAAATTAATGTACAATAAACGTATCTGATTTATTATACAAAAGTAGATTTATTATTTTGAATATCAAACAATAAATGATTTATTATTTTTAAAATCTGTATGCTCCCCATACTTCACATAACCCAATTGGTTGCACAGCATTCGGGTTTTTCCTATTTCGAAATCAGGCGTATTTCCGTGCGAGTGTCCATATATCCAATAGTCGGGTACAGTCTCTTCTATCAGGTCGAACAACTCCACAGCAAAAGCTTCGTTCAGGATACTGCCCTTGTATTGTTCAGGATAATTCATCCGTGTTGGCACATGGTGCGTGGTTACCACTCTCCATCACTGAAAATGGTACAATATCTCCCGCTAACACCAATATATCCCCCATGTGTTTTAGTGGATTTAATTTCAGATAAGTCCTGTTTTCGGGAAACTCTAAATGCAGATCGGATGCGTATTGAATGGTCATGGTTTAACTGTTACCTCTTATTTAATCGTTTAATCTCTCTGTCGAAATCGGAAAGCCAATTTTTGTCTTGTTCTTTTCTGAATTTTTCGAACTCTGTTTCCGCTATTTGTTTAGCTTCTTCGGTTGATATTCCTCCTGCATGATGTAAAACCTCGAAGTTACTCAAATCCAAATATGCATCAAGCTTTTTTGTCCAATCTGCCATAGTCATCCTCACTCCTCTGCGAGCCTGTCCTTCGGCAAAATCGAGTAAGCTGGTCGCCAATAAATTGAGTTGACTAACTTCTTCTTCGCTTAGATAGTTTTTAGCAATGGTTGTATCAGATTTTAATATTTTTCCCAGAGGTGCTTGTTTCCATGTCATCAAACCCATTTTAGGTTTTTTTGCATCTGCACGCTCTGCTATAATTTCAGCAGCCGTTTTGTGCGTAATTGCCCAATGTAGTTTATTTTGAACTTTTTTGTAAAATGCCTGTGTTGTAGTAGCTTTCGAATCGTAATCGACACTACATTGAGCATAAATATCTGTGATTTTTTGATAATATCGCCTTTCGGATGCACGAATTTCCCTGATTCGTTCTAATAACTCATCAAAATAATCTCTGCCCAGGTATTTGCCTTGCTTCAATCGTTCGTCATCGAGCACAAAACCTTTGATAATAAACTCTTTAAGTATATTGGTTGCCCATATACGAAATTGTGTGGCCTGATATGAATTTACTCTATACCCTACAGCGATCACTGCATCGAGGTTATAAAAAATCACTTGTCTTGTAATTTCACGCTCACCTTCCATTTGAACTATTGGAATTTTTCCAATAGTTGCCGTTTCGTCCAGTTCACCCGACTCGAATATCTGTTTTAAATGGTAATTAATCGTTGATAAATCCACGTTGAACAATTCGGCCATTCGCTTTTGCGACAGCCAAAATGTTTCATTGTTAAACACAACTTCAATTTTAATAATATTGTTGGATGTTTTGTAAAACAGTATATTTGAAGAGGTTAGATCGCCAATTAGCTCGGAGGCTGATATTTTATCGGTGAAATAAGCCTGTGCTTGCAATACAATAGGCTTTTTATTGTTCGAATTCATTGATATAAGTAAGCATGCATACTTACTCAATTTCAGGTTTTGTACAGTTCGAAATGCACCAGAACCAAGCTCCACCATTTCGTTGAACTCAACGAAATGGTCGGAAATTTCATTTGCATTATTTCGACAAATCTCCATGGCTTTTTCAATGACCGGTTTGAAATTTCTATATTCGGCATAGCCTAATATTTTCGATAGATCCCGGGCATTCCAATAAATAAACCCATTTTTGTCTGTACGCTTTAACGCTTCAAAATCAGGTAAAATATTTGGTACTTCACTTTCCATATTCTAACTCTATTCTGTTCTATTTGTTCCAAAAAAATAATATATATGCAGCATTGTTGCAAATGTGGGTAAAGTAATCGTATAATGCAAATAATTTCTCAATTTATTTTCTAGTAATAAATCTACAAAATGAGTTGTTGGGGCATATCTCCTCCCAAACCCAATCACCCCAACTGAATGATCATTCCTCCGCCAACGCCTTTTACAGGCATTGTGTTGCCGAAACTATCGGGGGCTCCGAATTCCAGAATAACGCTCACTATCAGCGTGTCGGCATCGGTGAGGCTGTCGATTAAGAGCCTCTCTTCGGGGGTGATGTTTTCGGTGGGAATGAGTGTTAGTAACAGATCCTGTTCGGGAACAGTGGTTTGTGTGCTGTACCAGGTGGTACTTCGACTTTGGAAACCATGCGTGAGCTTGTCGTTCACCGGTACGTAGGTTTGATTGGCGGGATTGAGCGCCATATCGGTTGCAATGCCCAACGCAGCGGTAATGCGGAATTGCCCGAATCTGCCTGCATCGGATCCACTATTTAACCCTAAACTGCAAGCAAAGGAGGGAATATGTACCCGGGCCTGCTGTTTTTCGCGATCTATATGGCAGGTTAGTGGAACTCTGAGCAGCGAATTGAATCGCGTTGTGCGGCTAAAGTCGAATCCGGTGAGCAAATATCGGTAGTTGGATAGAGCTATATCGCGTTGGCCTACCGGATTTGTTGTATCGGTTTTTTGGATAGTCTTTGTCAGAGCATTCAGTGTAGCGGAGAGATTGTAATCTGCCACATGTTCCAGGCCGTAAAAGGTCATTCGTATCTGTTTGCTCATTCTGGAGCAACCGCCAAACTCTTTGTTTGCTTTGCGCAATTTGGCAAATGCCGGATCGTGTTTAATTTTTTCTTTGCTGGCACCTCCCTTGGTACGTACATATATTTCGTCACTTCCTTTGCGGGTGTAAAACGACAGTTTTCCGATGTTGCCTGTTATCTTATCTAAACTCTTAACTTTTGCCATTTTTATTTGTATTTATCCGATTATTTGTTTGTGCTGAGTACTCTCTCAACTTATGCTGTAAATGTAATAATTTATTTTTATATAGGATATAATTCAGAGAAATATAAGATATAAAACAGACCTATAATGTGTTTTATATCTGTTTTATATCTGAATTATATCTGTTTTATATCTTATTTATTTAGCCTTCAGATAACTGTTTGGTAGTAAGTTGATGGCCTTGAAATGGATAGATAAAAAAAAGCTGCCGTTGCAGCTCTGAAGAATCAGAACCCAACGGCAGCAGCTGTTAATTAGAGAGATAGAGTGGGAATATTTTGGGCTTATTGCTTGATAATTTTGTAGCTGGCAGATCCTGTTTTCTTAGCTACCTGCACCAGATAAACGCCCGGAGCGAATGAGTCGCCAAACTCAACTAGGCCAGATTGCAGTTCGGCCGGAGTGAATTTTCTGACCAGAACGCCCTGCACGGTAAATACAGAAACCGATTTCAGATTATCGCTGTTGATTTTCAGCGTAATGCTCTGTTTGAACGGATTGGGATAGAGACTAGCCGCTTCGGAATCCAAAATCGAATTGGTTTCGATGGCATCGCTCATATCGAGTTCCATGTAAGGAATACCCATGCCCGCTGTGGATTTATAGACGCGGCTATAGACGTTTTGGTCTGCCTCGATAACACCGGCATTGGCCAGCTGACCCCATTCGTGGTCGTCGTCGTTGGCTCTTACCCAGCTTTTTCCTTTGTCGATAGAGCGGTACATGCCATACACGCTGGTAGCGGTAGGTTTACCCCAAATGAACAGAGTAGGGTAGGTAGAGTCGGGAGCCGCTTTGCCCAAAGCGAAAGAGGCGCATGCGGAAATAGGCACGGTTTTGAAGGTTTTGGCACCGTCGAGCGTATACTTCAGAGAAGAGCCAAAGCTAATCCAGATACTGCCTTTGATGCCCGGAGCTGCCTTTATACGGGTATTGCCACCTGTGCCGATGTAAGCGGCGCCTGTAAAGCTTTTTCCACCGTCGGTGCTTTTAAGTACAAATCCGCTTTCGGTTTTGCTGTTGTAGCCATAGAAAACCATGGAATCGACAGGGTCGGCAATTATATCCGAGTTGAAATTCGCATTTTTGCTCATGGTCCAGGTAATTCCTTTGTTTTCGGTCCAATAGAGTCGGGTGGTGGGGGTAGCTTTTGAGTTGAAACCCAGCCACATGATTGTTTTTCCGTTGGAAGATGCTGCGGGAAATCCATTTTGGATGGTATCGGCAGCCGACAAAACATACCAGTTTTTTCCGAAATCTGGGCTGTAACGAATGTGCGACTGAGCGCGTTTGATAGGAATGGTTTGGCCGTTTGAGTCCAGAATATAATTTCCGGTAGCATCCTTTTTGTACCCAACTACATCTGTTTGATCTGCGGTGGCCAGCATCACATTGGTTTTTATTCCCGCATAGGCAAAAGCGTCAGACTGGAATATGTTGATTTGCGGAGCTTTTGTAATATCGGTATGAATAAACCCACCCTGGTCGCCTACTGAAGTCATGAGTGGTCCGCCGGGAACGCTCATCATACCTCTGCCCACGGGTACAGTCTCTTCGAGTCCTTTGGAAACCACTTTCCAGACCGGTTTTGGTGCTGCTATGTTTTCTGTGGCAAACACGCCATTGCCCGATACGGCGAATACCCATCCCGGTTTTGCGGGGTTGAAGGTTGTGCAGCCTGTCCAGTGAATAGCTTTTCCCGACATCCAGGGTATGCCGTTGGTTTCCATAGTTGCCACGCTTTTACCCGCTTTTTCTACCCACGACAGGCCACCATTTGTGCTGTAGTAGATAAAATCGCCCCAACCCCATACCTGCTGATTCTGGAAGTTGTTGTAGGTAGAGCAAACCAGCTTTTTAGGATCATTGCGGTCTGCGTCGATGCCCGAGAAACCGCGGGTATTGCTTCCGTAGGGAGGAGTTACATCGGTCCATTTCTCTGTATCGAGGTTGTATTTGTATATTCCACCTTTTGTACCTCTGTAGGTGACATACATGTTTCTGTCTGATGCGATTACGTATCTTTGGGGGGTACCTTTGGTATTGCCTCCGATTGATTTCCAGGTAAGGCCCCCGTCTTTGCTGATGTGGATGTTGTTGTACTCTTTGAGCGAAGCCACGATAATGGTTTGGCAGCCCGATTCTGTGGCCGATTTGTTGTCGAGAGCCACAAAACTGATACTGGCTTTCAGACCGATACTGTCGGGAAAAGTGGCTACTTTGTTCCAGGTTGCTCCGGCATCTTTGCTTTTAAACAAGCCCACATAGTAGCGGGCGCCACAGTAGAGGATATTGGGGTTGCCCGAATCGACCACCAGCGTCTCACCCTTCTGTCTGTCGCTACCGTTTCCGTTGGCTTTGAAGAGCGATGTCACGTTTGTAATGCTGTATGAGTTGCCGTAGTCGGTCGATTTCAGAATGGCAGTTTTACCTCCGTCCCAGTAAGAGGTTCCGGCCAGAGCATAATGCTTGTTGGGCGAAGTGGGGTCGATGGCGAAGCTCTCTGTGCCCATGTACGAAGTCTGGTCGTTGGCTACCCAGGCAAAGAGAGGAGTCCAGTCCTGAGTGATTTCGTTCCAGCGGAAAATTCCACCTACGTCAGTTTTAGCATAAAAAACATTGGGTTCTGTAGGACTTGCTATAATTGAAGTTACATAGCCACCACCACCAATAGCGACATATCCGTATTTGTTTTTTTGTGCCCGCATTTGAGTAGAAAGGGCAAATAGCAGAATCAGAACAAACTGAATCTTTGATACCTTGTGTTTGATTTTCTTCATAAAGAATTAGATTCGCTCTTTTTGAGAAGAGCTTTTGATAGATTAAAAAATGATGCGATAGATTTTATGACGCAAAGATAGAGATAGAATGTGTCGTTTATATGTGCCAAATGTAAACAATAGAGAGTCGGAATGTTTTTACGGTATAAATCAATTTAAATGAGATTTAAATATGTAAAAAAGGGCCGCCTCTGTTGTGCAGAAGCGGCCCCGGAAAGAAATCAACGGTTTACCCTATTTCTTCGGATGACGTAAAGAGATACGGTAGCGGATGATTATGTATCCAACAGATAGTGCGAGAATTACACCCAGTCCGTCGCCAATGGGTACGGGGTCGGGGTCGGGATTGTCGGGGATATCGTCGAATGGATTGCCCTCTTTTTGGGGTCCCGAAGTCTGTTCGCTCGGCATATTTCCGCTAAAAGGCTCCACAGGAAGAGCATCCTGCGCATGCAGAGACAATCCCAGAAACAGCAGGGTGATCATTATACATGTTTTCATGATCGGATAGTGTTATTTGTTGATGATTTTCTGAGTGACTGTTCCGGTTGTATGATAAACCTTTACGAAGAAGATGCCCGGATACGGCAGTGTAGCGGTAAGGCTGTTTGCCGTGGCAGTGGTTTGTATCAGTATTCGTCCGCCGATGTCTGATACCTCAATGCGGTCGGCAGGGTGCAGCCCGTTTACCGTCAGTTTGTTGTTACCGGCGGTCATCCAGATCAACCCGTCTGTTGTAGGCAGAGCCGTGATTGTGCGCGCAATGTGCAGCACAAACCGGTTGTCGAGCGTACCGGTTGAAGCATTGAAGATATACCCTCCGTCAGTGAGTTGGGCAATTTGATTCAGCTCTGTATCTTCCAAAAACAGGCTGTATCCGTATTGCTCAATGAGCGGATTGCTTTCGGGACGAATGCGGTGCTGTCCGGCTGTTCCGATGTAGAGATGCAATGGAACAGCTGTATTGCCGTTTGCCGGTGGAATCTCGTTGATACCGAGACGTTTGCCATCGGCCAAGGTGTAGAGTTGCGGCAATGCTGAGCTTGAGTTCCCAAACTTACCCATATCCCGTCCCACTTCGAAGCCGGCCGAAGCCAATGGATTGAGCACAATCAGTGCACGGTCTGAGACCTCTGCCCGTTGCAGGTTGAGGGCAATCAGCAATGGCTTCTCTGTAGATGCCGACCGGGCCTGATAGAGGTTGGTTGGGTTGTAGAGATAGCTTACGTTTTGATATTGGCGACCGTTGGCAGCCAGCGTGTAATCGCTCGGATTGGGTGTTCCCGGAATTTCGGTAAAGAGAGCCGTGAATGGCGGGAAGAGCTTGTTTTCGAGTGTGGTTACCACCGGCACATACTTATCGCCACCCGACAGGTCGGAATTCCAGAAGACGACATTGAACATAGCCCCTTTGGTTTCGTACCAGTTTGCAGGCAGAGAGATGTTTCCATTGGGCTGATAGAAAGAAGAGTAAGGGATTCCGAAGAGATTCCAGCCCTGATCGCCGTCGTAAGCACCGAGGTTGCCAAGCGGTTCGAAGGTCAGTTGAAGCGGATAGTTGCTTTGCCCCAGAAACTCTTTGTTGCCTCCAGACGCGTTCGCTTTGAAGTAAACCAGCTTTTCACTGAGCACAGCGAAGTTATAACCTCTGTTTTTGCTGAGCGTGTCGGATGTTACATATTCCCAGTTTTTGCCGGCTGTGCCCGCATCGTTGCTACCGTAAACAGAGCGTTTGATACCGTTGTACCATTTTACCGAATAATCGGTGCCAAAGGAGAGCGGTTGCAGCAGAGAGTCGAGCACACCGCCGGCTTTGTTTACCCGATACGGCAAATAGAGGAAGTGCCACTTGCCGGGTTTGAAGCGTCGGGCGTAATAGACATCGCCAACGGTGAGTGTTTTGTCGGAGGTGAACAACGAAGCCACGCCGCAGTTGTTTCCCGAGCTACTGCCTGCGTTGATAAGGCTGTCGGGACCTTCGTTGAAGACAACCGCGTCGAGCGTAGTGTGTCCGTCCAACCGGGCATGAGTGCCCTGATGCAACAATACAAAATCGGAAGTTTCGGGATTACCCTGAGTAGCCGTTGCGGGCCAGAATGTGTGCGTGGTATTGCCCGACCAGGCCAGATTGCCGGCAGGTGTAAGCAAATAACGCGACTCGAAGGCACCCATATCGGCATTTGCCCCCTTGATGCGGTGTACGCGACTCAGGTCGGCAGTCAGTGCGAGCGAAGCCACAGCGCCGTTATCGGCAGCCCCTTTCAGGCGCGAGAAGAGATTGAGACGGAAGCCGTTGTAAATCTCAGTCGAATCATCCGGTGCATTGCCAAAGTTCGGTCCCCATGTATTTAGGTTAATGGGATCAAGGGCAATGTTGTTGTTGGTTGTCGTGCCGTAGGTCGTACCGTTGAGACCCTGTACACCCGAGTAGCTGATGGCCGTCGCGGGCGATCCACTTGTCTGAGTGGTATTTCCCCAAACGATGGAATTGGTCACACTTCCCGCCGTAGTTCCCGAGGCAAGTATGGCTGTTCCGCTGTTTTTGGTCAGAGTGGAAAAATGCAGGGCACCGCCGTTGGCGAAATGCAGAATACCGCCTGAGCTGCTGTTGGCCGTGATGAGCGAATTGACCAGCTTGCCACCCGAATCGAACAAAACAACAGGATTTGAACCGGTGGAATTGTTTCGGATAACGCAATATTCGAGCGTGATTTTATCCTTCAATGCTGCTGCACCCCGTGTGCTGCCCTGAATAAAGAAGCCATTGAGCAAAGTACCCACATTGAGTGTGGCAGGACTCGCTACCACAGGAACCGTTGCACCCGCAGGCTGTATCAGCACGGTCGGGTTGTTGAGCGGATGGCGGAATTTGATGTCGTTGTCTACCGCATCGGTCGGGTCTGCCCTGAAACCACCGTATATTTTGATGGAATCTTTGAGTGTGTAGCCATTGTTGCCATACGTGCCGGAGTTGTACGTGCCGGCAGCCACCCACACAGCTTTGCGGGCGTACTTCATGGCCAGTTGCAGGCTTCCCATGGGGTGTGCCCAGCTTCTGCCGTTGCTGCATGCACCGGTTTTTACATAAATGGTATCGAGATATTTGTATTCGGGCACGATAATCAGAATTTTTATCGGGCTGTTGCATTCCGGGTTGAAGTTGTTGACCGGATAGGCCAGATAGTTGCCCGAGCCCGGGAACGAAGCCAGTTGAATGGTGTCTTTGCGCGACCAGTCGTCGTTTGCTTTGTAGAAATCATAGACACCACGTGGCAAAAGTTGTTTGATTTCCGACAGCGAAATATAGACTTCGCCCACGCAAAATTCGCGGGTAACTTTGTCATCTCCCTGACAAACAGAGTCTTTTATCCCCACCACATTGGGCCCGTATTGCGGTATCCTCTGGCATTCGCCCACAGCCTCGGTCCAGCCATAAACAGAGGTATTGTTGAATCGGGTACCGGTAATGGTACCTTTGCCGGAGACTTTACCGAGCAGGTTGATGCTGTGTGCGCATTCATTGTCCAGATAGACACACTGATCAGTAGCCCTCAGTCTGAAGCTGATACTTGCCCATACCGAGTCGGGATTCCACGGTTTGCTCACCAGGCAGACGCCGGTGGTATCGTTGGGGCCGGGCAGGTGTTTCAGATGGATAACGATGTGGTTCAGGCTATCGTTTTGGTAGTAAGCCGATAGTTGATTGTCGTAGCAGATGCCCGATGGCAGGTGGTTTGTGATTTGCAGACTACCCGGAATGTAAGTGGCATTGTAGGGCAACGGCAGTTTTACCACCAGCGAATCGATGCTTTCGGTGCCGCGGTTAGAGAGCTCAATTCTGTACGAAATAGTATCACCCGGATTGACGGGAGTACCACCACCGGGAACCACATCTTTGATGTAGGCAATGGGTTCCGGCGTGTAAGCATCTACCGACAGAGCCACCATAAACATCACCAGTTCGTCCGTATTACCGCGGTAGCTGAATGCTGTTTCCGTTTGTCCGTTTCCGATGAGCGACTTGTCTGTGTTGTTGAGCATAAAGGTGTGTGCATCTATTCCGCAGTTGTTTACCACATTTGGAAAACGGTCGTTGCCCCCTGTGGAAATGGTGGAGCGGAAGTAGTTTAGCCACGAATTTGTGCCGGCATCGTCGGGGTTCGGAATGTAATACCATGCCGGGTTGTTACTTGTTTGGCAAGGATTGGTCAGCCAGTCACTCAGCGGATTGGTGGTGAGTGAGTTGCTTTTCAGAATGTTGAGCCAGTCGTGCGAAATAGCTTCATCGCCCTCGCCCGACATCATACCCAGTTTGACGTTTACCGGCCCCGATAGTACCGACTTAAATCCCTGCAAACCAAATGAAAATGCACTGGTTCCGTTGTCGGCCAAATCGGCAAAACCGTCGAAGATTGCAATGTTCCGCATCTTTTCGTCCGGGTGCTGATAGACCACAATCAATCCCCAGCCACCGAAGTTTCCGATGTCGCTGTCCGACGAACCCTCCTGTGTTTTGATGTTGGCCACGATATAGTTCCCCATGCCGTGTTCCTGCACGTAGGTTGTCACATCCTGATAGCAAACATATTTGTGCTTGTTTTCTACCCCGTACACCCACCGGTTGTCTGCCGATGTGGCGCGTACAGTATCGTAGCTCATTACGCCCTCTTTTTTGATCAAAACGGTACCCTTCTCTTCCGGAGTCCAGTTTTGCCCGTTCTGATTCCACACCGGTTCGTTCGATTTGTAGTACATGGTACCACAATCCTGATTCGTAATAGAGGACAAACCCGATACAGGGGCTGTTAACGAAATAAGCGGATTACCGTTGGGCACCACCAGATAGACCCACCCAAACTCGTTGGCCGGTGTGAATGTTGTGGTTTTGTAAAACAACCTGTAGTTGGTGGTATCGGCCGGCTTTGTTGTTCTGTACCAATACTTATACCCCAGAGGGAGTTTGGCGAAAATGTGCTGACGGACGTTGGTTGATGGGTGGTACTTCACCACCTTCATGTTTCCTTTTCCGGTCCAGTAGAGTCCGGCATACACCACAGACCAATCGTGACCCGGACAAACCGGCAGCGACGTGACCCGTGCCGGAAGCTTCAGTTCGGCCCGCGAGGAGTTGAACGTGTTCGTGTCGTTGTCGATATCCACAAACGTGAAGTCGAAATTACTCTGTGCACCATTATCGCCCGACGAAACGCCCAGCAGATTGGTATTTGCAGTCATAATAAAATCACCCTTCAGGGTGTAAATGCCATTTACGGCTTCGTCGGAGTGATGTCGTAGTGTGAACGGTACCTGTACCCCACCCGTTTGACCGGATACCGGCAAAACAGTTGCAAATCCGCCCAGGAGATGCAGAAGTACCCACAGTATGCTACGCCAACCACAACCGGTCCGTCGGAATTTCTCTGTTCCGATGGCGTTGCAGCGAATTGTTTTCATCTTGATTTCAGGTTTAGGTTAAATAATTATTTGAAGTTTATTGCTGTAAAGAAAAATCGTATATGTCTGTCAAATAGTGTATTCAGATATCCGATTGCAGCAGGTTGCACCAGAGCCAATCCCTTCGATTCGTATTCCTGAGGTTGAGCCAATGGATAGAGTTCCGAAAATGTTTGTACCACTACATACCTCACTTGCGGATACTTGATAAGCAATGCTGTAGTTTCAGCCAGTTTGTCCAGATCCTTCGATTTCTTCACATCCAGCACCACCATTTCGATGTTTGGGTTGGTAGTGAGCCATTTATCTCCGTTTTCTACAAAAGAAGGAATGTCTGAATGTGCTCTCAGGCACATCCCCGGCACTTTACACAGCGTAAATTCCTGTCCCAGATGTGTGCCAATCAGTCTCGAAGAGACCGTCAGCAGCCTGAACCGGCTCAAATCATCGGCCTCCAAAACGGCAGAAACTTCATCGAGATTCTTTGCGCCGGAGGGGTCGTTTCCGGCTTTCAGCAGCTTGTAGGTCTGACCTAAAGATGCCACTGAGAAAAGCGATATCAGCAACAAGCCGACAAGCATTCTTCTCAATTTCTGAGTGTTAGCATTTGTTTTCATAATTATTCAGGTTAAATGTGGAATTCAGTATCCGATTCCTTATTCGGAAGGGTGGGGCAGGAGGGAAGCCGCAGGGGGCCAATGTCTGTCTGCTATCTGTACCCTCTTGTGGCGTAAGTAGTTTTATTTATAGAGATTCAGGTTAATGCCGTGATACCACTTTTCTATAAAACATACCACCCGATTGAAAGTTTGTTTTGCATAGGTTAAAGCCGGCTTTAGAGAGATTGACCGGATAAAAATGTCAAAATGCTACAAATATTACGGAACTCTGTCCCTGAAAAAGGAGCAGAGCACCGATATGTTTGTAGAATTTCTCAGGTTATTAGTCTTTGCTCTTTGCTCTTTTGTCTTTGCTCAAACAAATAGACAAAACGAAACGGATAGAGCAGTAGCATAAGCCGATAATTCCTTTTTTAAACTCAGGTCTTTAATTATTTTATTTTTTTTCAGATATTTCTGTATGTGTATAAAATATTTTTATACTTTTGCATTCGGTAGTTAGTCTAATTTATAATATGATTTATTTTGGTATGTATAAGATCGCAGGTTTAGATTATTGAAGATAGTTTTCCCTGATACTGTAATAAAAATACTGGATTTTAAATAGATTTATTATGCGATGTTACTCATGTAACATCTATGTAATTGAGATAGATAATCTTTGTCTGGAGTTAATACCTGATTTTGATAAATATTTAAACATTAAACTTAATTCTGTAATTTATAAAATACACTCGATATGAAAAACACGATGGTAAGATATTTAAATGATTATGCAATTGTTATTGATAAAGATAATGTATTCACTCTTATGTATCATCAGATAGAAACAATTGAATGTGATAAACCTTACATAAAAGTTACACTAACAGATAAGAGTAAATATCATTTTACTTCAACTATAAAAGATTTCAATATTCATCTTCCCTCATATTTTGAGTTGTGTAATAAATCTGTTTTAGTCAATTTATTACATATAAAAGAAATTAGAAAAACAGATAATGGATTTGAATTAGTTATAAATGAACGTACAATCCATTTGTCTCGTAGAAAAATAAAATTAATCAAAACAAAATTTATTGAATTTGGGGTAAATAATCTAATCGAAATAGGTTAACAATTTATGACCGTGTAACCGAATAGGATACCTAAGTCAACCGAATAGAATATTTTTTTGATAAATCTGCTACAGATATTGATAAAATATATAAACTTGCACTGCGATAGTCTGAAGTGTATTATAGTGCACCTGAGCGAATATCCGGAGGAAGCCCAAAATCTAAGCGATTTCCTTATTGTGTGATTTAATATTTTAAAACCGATTAATATCCTGTGCAACTAAAGTTCCCACATTACACCCAACTGGACGCTATGGACTGCGGACCGACCTGCTTACGCATGATTGCAAGGCATTATGGTCGAACATATACATTACAAACACTCAGAGCGAAATCGTACCTGACCCGAGAAGGCGTATCCCTTTTGGGTATCAGTGAAGCTGCCGAGAACATTGGGTTTCGTACACAGGGAGTTAGAATAACAATAGAGCAGCTAATCCATGATGTTCAGTTGCCCTGCATATTGCACTGGAACCAAAACCACTTTGTGGTGTGCTACAAGATCAGCCGAAACAAACGGTTTTTCAAATCAGAAACAGACAATTACCGGTTTCATATCTCTGATCCCGCCGGTACTCTCGCGACATACAATCAGGAAGAATTCTCGCGTTGCTGGATAAGCACAAAAAAAGAAGGAGAATCGAGAGGTACCGCATTGCTATTTCAGACGACTCCGAACTTCTACGATGCGGAAGACGAAAAGAAAAAATCAAACGTTAGTCTGAGATTTTTTGCCAGATACCTTATACCTCATAAAACCCAATTGTTACAGCTTGTAGTTGGAATGATTGTAGCCAGTGGATTGCAGTTGATATTTCCATTTCTATCTCAGACAATGGTAGATGGAGGAATTGGAAATCGCAACCTGAGCCTGATTACCCTCATCATGATTGCTCAGTTGGTACTGTTTATCACCCAATTGGGGATGGATTTTATCCGCAGCTGGATTGTGTTACACATGACTACCAGCATCAACATATCTCTTATTTCCGACTTTCTGATTAAACTGATGCGCCTCCCCATGGCTTTTTTTGATACAAAAATGACCGGGGACATCATGCAGCGCATCGGCGACCACAGTAGAATTCAGTCTTTTTTAACCGGAACCTCTCTTAGTATTGTTTTTTCGTTTGCCAACTTTATTGTTTTCGGGTTTATACTGGCTTATTTCAACCCGCTTATTCTGGGCATTTTCTTACTGGGCAATACCCTGTATGTGTTATGGATACTGTCGTTTATGAGGTTTCGCCGCGAACTTGACAATAAACGGTTTTCTCAATCTGCAGCCAACCAAAGCAATATGATTGAACTGATTACAGGAATGCAGGAAATTAAGCTTTGCAACTGTGAGAAACAAATGCGTTGGAAGTGGGAGCGTATCAAGGTAAATCAGTATAAAATTAGCATCAGGGGATTAACCCTGGGGCAATATCAACAAACGGGTTCGGTGTTTTTCAATCAAACTACCAGTTTAATGATCTCTTACATTGCTGCTCGTTCTGTGGTCGAAGGCCAAATGACGTTAGGTATGATGATGTCGCTTAGCTACATTATCGGGCAGCTATCGGCACCAATCAGTCAGTTTATCGGATTTACCCAATCGCTTCAGGATGCTAAAATCAGCCTTGAGCGATTGGGCGAGATTCACGATCGGGAAGACGAGGAGGATTTGGCGGATATAAAACTAAACGAACTTCCTGAATGCAAAACCATTCATATCAAAGACTTATGGTTTAGTTACGATGGGGCAGACCGGGACTTTGTACTTGAAAATATAAACATGGAAATACCCGAGCATAAAACTACAGCTATAGTTGGTGCCAGTGGTAGCGGTAAAACTACACTGATTAAACTGCTTCTTGGCTTTTACCCTCTGAATAAAGGCTCCATTTTTGTAAACAAAACACCGTTGAAAAATATCAACGCTCACGTTTGGAGACAAAAAACAGGCGTAGTCATGCAGGAAGGATATATTTTCTCAGACACTATTACTGAAAATATCGCAGTCGGTGATGAAAATATCGATAAAGAAAAACTCCTTCAGGCTGTAGAAATGGCAAATATTCGCGAACACATCGATTCTTTGCCATTAGGTTATAATACAAAAATCGGCATGGAGGGCAAAGGGGTTAGTCAGGGGCAGAAACAACGATTACTGATTGCCCGGAGTGTATATAAGGATCCGGAATATCTTTTCTTCGACGAGGCGACCAATTCGCTGGATGCCACCAATGAACGTATTATAATGGACAACCTGAAAGAATTCAATAAAAACAGAACGGTCGTGGTGGTGGCGCATCGACTTAGCACCGTACAACATGCCGATAACATTGTGGTACTGGACAAAGGACGAATAGTTGAACAGGGCACACACAAAGAGCTCACAGCAAAAAAAGGAGCATATTATCAATTGGTTAAGAATCAATTAGAACTGGGACAATAACAATAAATATTACGATAGACAACGGATTAGCAAAAATGAAAGAGACAAAAACACAGGGCAAAGAAATCGAATTGCGCAGCGAGGAGGCTCAGGATGTGCTTGGAAAAGCCCCTTCGTGGATTATCCAGCGAGGAATCTCTCTACTGGGTGTCATGTTGTTGATTTTATTTGCAGGAAGTTGGTTTTTCAAATACCCTCAAATCATAAAGGCAACACTTACACTGACATCATCTACGCCACCGGCTTATATTGTGGCCAGAGCCAGTGGCAAAATTACCGAACTAAAGGTGCAGGATTTACAGAAGGTGGAAAGCGGAGATTGCCTGGCGGTCATTGAAAACCCCGCATCCTATAACGATATTCTTGCTTTGGAGTGCGGATTAAAAGGACTCATGCAAGCCGTAGAGACAGAAAAAATATATCAATTCAAGCCAAAGCAATATCAATTGGGAGGTATTCAATCCGCTTTTAGCTCATTTGTTTCAAATTTTGAGAATTACAATAAATTCCTGGAACTGAATTATTATCCACGGAAAATAGCTTCTGTCAAACGCCTGATTGAGGCCAATGCGAAACGGCTTGAGGGTATGCGGATGCAAATGGAAACTGTTGCCAGACAGCACGAACTGGAAAAGAAGGCCTATATACGGAGTAGCTACCTGAAGAAACAGTCCCTTATCTCGGAAGAGGAGATGGAGCGCGCCCAAGGCCAGCTGCTGCAAAGCAATATGAGTGTACAGAGCATGAATGCTTCACTCGAAAACCAGGCGATACAGATTGCCCAGACCAAAGAAAGCCTGATTGATCTGGAGCAGCAATTTCAGGAAAAGAAGAACCAGATTTTTTTAGGTTTGAGATCATCATACAATCAGTTACAGAATGAGATCAGGAACTGGAAAATGACCTACCTGCTTTGTAGTCCGATTAGCGGCAAAGTAAGCTTTACTAACGTATGGGCATGCAACCAGAATGTATCGGGAGGCGAAGTTGTATTTACAGTTGTCCCAACCAGCCAGTCAGAGATAATCGGAAAGGCTCAGTTGCCGATTGATCGTTCCGGGAAAGTGAAAGTGGGTCAAAAAGTAAATGTGCACTTCAACAACTTTCCCGATAATGAATTCGGAATTGTTAAGGGGGTAGTAGGGAGAATATCATTGGTACCTACAGACAAAGGAACCTATATCGTAGAAGTAAAATTTCCAAATGGCCTGAAAACCTCTTACGGAAAGCAACTGCCCCTGACACCGGAGATGACTGCCGGCATTGACATTATAACCGACGATTTACGGTTGATTGAGCAATTGTATCAGCCGATAAAGACGGTATTGAAGAACAACCGGTAAATGAGAGTACATAGTTTCTACCCAAAGTAAAAAAGAGAAATTTCACAAATCAATATATTGTTTATTCAGAATTACAAAACAAAAAACTCATTATGATTTCCCTGAAACGAATTTTGTCTCCTCTTCAGAATTGTGAAGAAACCGCACTTGTCCTTTGTCGGGAACTGGACGTTCCGGTAACAGAAAAAACTTTGGTAAATGATTTGACAGACCATCCGGATTATCCGAGTCTGCTCTGTATGAGTGATATCATGAGCAATCTGGGGGTGGCTAATGCTTCGCTGAAAACTGATTTTGACAATTTAAAGAAACTCTCCTTCCCATTGGTGGTTCAGGTGAAATTTAAAAAGTCACGGTACGATTTATTTGCTTTGATTTATAGCATAAATGAAAGTGAAGCAGATTGGTTGAATCCAGAAAGCAAAAAACGGGAAAAGTTTTCAGCTGAAAAATTGGCTGAAATTTACCGGGGGGTTGTTCAGCTTTACGAAAAAACAGAATCAGACGGCGAAAAAGAGTATGCAGTCAATCGAAAAAAAGAAAAAACAGAGAATGTAATCAACCTGTTGCTGGCATTATCCATTCCGGTAGTTACGCTTCTGATTTCAGCATTTGCCTTTTCTCAACACGGTTTTAATGCAGCCATACTTCCATTTACCTACACACTTCTGGCTTTGGGAGGAGTCGTTACCGGAGCTTTGCTACTGCTGTACGAGGTGGATCAGTACAACCCCGTTTTGCAGAAGGTGTGTACCGCAGGGGGTAAAACCAATTGTGCTGCTATCCTCCATTCCAAAGGATCAAAAGTATTCGGAATAAGTTGGTCTGTAATCGGATTCAGTTACTTTATGGGTCAGCTGGCCACCCTGCTCCTCAGTGGGTTTGTAAATGCGGGAATCCTCTCTGTTGCTGCCTGGTTGAGTGTATTGGTATTGCCTTATACTATTTATTCCATCTATTATCAGAAGCAGGCAGTTCGGCAATGGTGTCCTATGTGTCTTGCTGTACAGGGGGTGTTGGTACTCCAGTTTCTGACCGCTCTCGGCGGACAATTTTTCACTCCAATGGGCGAAGTTTCACTTATCTCTGTTTTTCCATTTATCATTAGTATGCTGGTTGCTTTTCTGGCGGTTTATTTGCTGCTTCCTGCTTTGGAGAAAGCCAAGGCCAACAAGCATCACCGTGCAGAGCTGCAGCGACTGAAGCATAACCCGCAGATTTTTGACGCGCTATTGACAAGGCAGAAACGAATAACCAACCCCACCGAAGGATTGGGTATTATACTGGGAAATCCTGCTGCCAAATACAAAATCACCAAGGTATGCAACCCCTATTGCGGACCGTGCTCTGACGCTCACCCGGTAATGGAGAGCCTACTGGATAATAATCCGGACTTGCAGTTGCAGATTATTTTCACAGCATCGGATGACGAAAAAGATATGAAAAACCCACCTGCTAAACATTTACTTGCAATTGCGGGGAAAGAGGATCATATCCTGACGAGAAAAGCAATCGATGACTGGTATATGGCGAAAAAGAAAGACTATACGCTATTCGCTAATAAATATCCGTTAGACAAAGAGCTGAACCACCAGTCAGAAAAAATCAAAACCATGAGAGAATGGTGTGACAAAGAAGAGATAACATTCACTCCCACCTTTTTTATAAACGGATATCAACTACCTGAAATGTACAGCGTGGCTGACTTAAAATATTTTCTTTCGGTATAACCTGCAGTAAGTGCCGATCGGAGTCCTCTGTAACCGAATGGTACAGTTGTATAATCAAAAACAAATAATTACTTATTAAAATGAAAAAATTAAATTTAAATGTAGCTGATTTTGGAGCTACAGAGATTCTTTCGAGAGAAGAATTGAAAAAGGTGTTAGGAGGCACTGAGTCAGAAGGAAGTAGTTCCGGTTCCTGTAATGACTATTACTGTTGGTGTGATGGTCACGACAAAGACTGTCAAATTTGTGGGAGTTTTTATATTCGAGGTTGTTCCACAGAAGAATATAGGAATAGTAAAATAACGGAGCTCTGTGCCGAGCATAACGGGAAGGGGCAATGTGAAATAACTAATAATTAATTTGTGTTTTGTGCTGGAGCTCAGTCTTCAGCACGAAATGATAATTGCTAACAAAACTATGAAAAGAGCTTTGATTATAATTATACTGTTTTTTTTACAGGAGAGATATCAAGTAGTGAATGGGCAAACCACTTTCAAAATTGACCCTAAAACAACCACATTCATTGGCAATGCAGTGATGGAGTGTATTTACAATCACATAATAAATGCTCCATTAGAAAATAATCCTAAAGAAACCAAACCTGAAACAAGCATTGCCATTTTACAAGCCAATGCAACTGTTTCCAAATTCTGGGACTGGCGCTCATACAGAACAGATAGTATTATCTACTCTTGTTCTTCCGAAGAGTTCTCGACGAGCAAAATAAAGAAAAGGCTCGAATATTACCGGGGAGTTAAGTATTTTTTCTATCCAGTAATTTATAAAAACTATCCTACCGGAAGAGTAACCACGACAGATATTATTTTCCCCATTGATTATATATATGACGAAAAAAAATCAGACAGAGACTGGGTTCTTAAAGAGGATACAATGACCGTGTGTGGCTATCTGTGTAACAAAGCCGTAATTTCATATGGTGGGAGGGAATGGACAGCATGGTATACACCTGAAATTGCCATAAGTGATGGTCCCTGGAAGCTTTATGGTTTACCTGGTCTGATTCTTAAAGCTGTGGATTCCACCAATACGCACATATTTGAGGCAAAAACCATCCTTAAGTCCGGATCGCCTGTTTATATAGCCAAAAATAGCCAACTTGTGAAAACCAAGAGGGATAAATTTGTTCAAACCAGAAACAAACTGGTTGATTCTAACAGAAGATATATGGGTTCTGATAGAACAATATGGTGTTCCCCGTATGGAGCGAGCTATATCGATAACAAGAGATTTCCATACTCGCTTGGCACGAAATATTGCCCTTTGGAGCTGGAATAGTAAAAAAAAGAACAAGTAAAAAACAAAATAATAATCCACAATCAAGAATTATCCCGACAGTATTGTCGCTGTTTTTGATCTTTTCCACGCAATCGATGGCGGGCAATGCAAATTCAAGTTAAAATTTCAAACGATAACTATTATAGAGAAGTCCATGAAGGATTGGTGTGAGAAGGAAGAGATTGCATTTACACCCACATTCTATATAAACGGATATCAACTGCCTGAGATGTACAGCGTGGCTGACTTAAAATATTTTCTTTCGGTATAACCTGCAGTAAGTGCCGATAGGAGTCCTCTGTAACCGGATGGTTATGGTTGTATATTTAAAAACAAATAACTAATTCTTAAACATGAAAAAATTAAATTTGGACGTAGCGAATCTGGGAGCTACAGAAATTCTTTCCAGAGATGAGCTTAAAAAGGTATTAGGCGGAAGCGATTGGGATTTATTTGGTAGTGATTATTGGGGCAGTGATAATCCTTTAGGAAGTAATAGTACTAATTTATATTTTTGTGAGTGTAATGATTATAGTGATAGCTGGTGGAAAAATTATAATTCATCTGATCATTATCAACAAGACATAAATATAAGATGTCGCAATATAGGCGGATATTGTACCCTTCAGTAATAATTAGTTAAGTTTCACCAAACTGGATTTTAATTATCCAGTTTGGTTCTTCTTTCATCATTTTATTGCATTTATATCTTTAGACATCAATTTACAATAATACAAAGAACACTCTTTGCTATGAAAAAACAAATCCTACTATCTCTGTTTATTCTCTCTTGGCTAATGAGTCACGGCCAGATAATCAAAGGGCGCGTATTGGATAATTCCACCCGACAGGCAGTAACTGCCGCTTACATCTATTTCAACGGCACGATGGCTGTGGCAATGAGTGATGTGAATGGTAATTTTGAATTGGATATATCGAAATACAAAGATATGCCGCTAACGATCAGTGCGATTGGATACCACTCCGTTACCCTTGCCAACCCGGCCAAAGAGAATCCATTAACGGTTTTGCTCACACCCAAAACCTACGAGTTGGGCGAAATAAAAGTAGTGGCAAAGGGAAAGGTAAAGAAAGCAACAAGAGCCAAATATATGAAATTGTTCAAAGAGGAGTTTCTCGGGTTGAATTATCAGTTGATGGGTTGTGAAATTGCCAACGAAGATGACATCTCATTTACCGAAAGTCTGGATGACGGTAAATTAGAGGCCCTGGCAAGAAACCCGATTCAGGTGATAAACAAACGATTAGGCTACAAGATTACCTTCTATCTGGATGCTTTCAGCCACAACCGGAATACCAAAGAGACAGCCTGTGGTGGAAACTTCTTGTTTACAGACCTGTCATTGACCGATAGCACCCTGAAAAACCAGTATAACAAAGAGCGATATTCTGTTTTCAGGAGTTCCAGATTGCAATTTTTCAGGTCGTTGTGGTGCGACAGTCTGAGCACGAATGGTTTCTCAATACACTCGGCAAACAAAGAAAAGCTAAATCCCAAGGATGTGGTGGTTACTGAAAATGAAAAGAAATACCTTTATCACTCCGGCGATTTATACATAAGATTTCACACCCCAATCGGCTATGTCATAGACAACAAAATCAGCTTTACCGGTAAACCCGTCTATTTCAACTCCAATGGATATTTTGATGGAACAGCTCTCCTTTGGAACGGTTTTATGGGAAATCAGAGAATGTCCGATTTTTTACCGTACGACTACAAACCCATAATACCTGTAAAACCGGAACTTAAAAGAAGATCCAACAATCTCAACGCGCCCCGTAAAGCGGCGAAAACAACAAATTTGGGGAATGCACAAATGGAGTGTATTTACAATTACACTGTAAACGCACCGTTGAAGAAAAATAAAAGGAATAAAAAGAATGAAAATAGTGAAAAAGTATTGGAAACATATACAACTATTTTGCAAACGAACGGATCTACATCCAAGTTTTGGGACTGGAACAACTATATGACCGATAGCATCTATCAGTTTTTTTCGGGAAGCGAATTGGACCGGTTTAAAGAGCAACTGTATATGTACTATACCACAGAGCACCTTTTCAATCCGGTGGTGTTTAAGAACTATCCCGATGGGAAATTGACCACCATTGAAATGATTTACCCCGAAGATTACATTTATGAAGAGAACAAAGAGCCGCAAAACTGGCAGCTGAAAGACGATACGCTCCGGGTATGCGGATACTTGTGCAACAAGGCAACTTTAAGTCGCGGTGGCTTGAAATGGACGGCCTGGTACACGCCGGAAATCGCCGTCAGCGATGGCCCCTGGAAGCTCTACGGTCTGCCCGGATTGATTTTGAAAGCGGTTGATTCTACGGCCACACACCTTTTCGAAGCGACAACAATTCGCAAAGCTACTCTACCTATATCCATGGAAAAGAATGACCTTCTGATTAAGGTGAAAAAGGATAGGTTTATAAAGGAGAGATTAAGTTTTGAAAAAAGACCTTTCAAAGAAATACCGATGAGACAAATTAAAATAGGCGCATTGTACGTAAAACCTGGTAGAATTGCAGTGAATTTAAACGATTATATAAATGTAATAAATGGGAAACGAAGCCCGAAGTACAGAGAAACAGAGTATTGTCCGCTGGAGCTGGAATAACCCGATCAACTCTCATTTGATTTCCTAATCGTAATCCTATTAATTTATATTTAAATGGCAAAAAACTCATATCACAGAATCATGCTTCTGTTCGTCTCTCTGTTTATCAGCAGCGCATTGTTTGCGCAAAAAACCGAAATCAGTGGCATAGTAAAAGACAGTCTTACCCAACAGCCCATCGAGGGCGTGGTGGTAAACGCGCTGGATGGCAAACGGATTATTGCCTTTGGCATCACCAATAAGGCGGGAGATTACAAACTGTCGTTTCAAAACCAGGCACAGCGCCTGACGGTCTCGTTTCAGCATATTGCTTATCACTCAAAAACGCGGACAGGGGTCAATAAATCGCAGCAACTAAACCCAGGACTTCGGTCTAAAACCGTCACTCTGCGCGAAGTGCGGGTGAAAGCCCCCGACGTGGTGGTGAAGAAAGACACCATTTCGTTCAATGTCGCCTCCTTCAAAACGGCTGCCGACCGCAGTATCGAGGATGTGATCAAGAAACTGCCGGGCGTGAAGGTAAACGAAAATGGCGGCATAGCCTACCAGGGCAAAGCCATCAGCCAGCTGAGCATCGAAGGGCTGGATATGCTGGGCGGAAAATATACGCTGGCAACCCAAAACGTGCAGCACAAGGATGTGAGTCAGGTAGAGGTGATCGAGAACTTCCAGCCCATCAAGCAGCTACAGGGCAAAGAACCCAGCGAGGCGGTGGCCATGAATCTGAAGCTCACCAAGGAGGCCAAATCACGCCTGTTGGGCGCGGCAGAGCTCGGTGCGGGTTATCGCGACGAAGAGTTGCTATACCACGGCGCGCTCAAAGCGATGAACTTTCGGAAAAAGTATCAGTTTCTGGGTATTGTAAAAAACAACAACTTCGGCAATCCGCTGGATACTGAAGTGAATGACCAGTTTGGAGAATACTACGGCTACAACATAGCCGACGCAGTGATAAACGAAAATGTGACCTCTTTTCCGCCGGTATCCTACAACCGATCGCACAAGAAGTGCGACCTGATGGGTACGCTGAATGCCATTGTGAAGCTTTCGGAAAATAACGAGGTGCGCGTCAATGCCGACTACATCAACCGCCGCGACAGCTTCCGCTACGATAATAGCAGCAGCTATTTTCTGGGTGCCACCAATACGGTTATCAACGAGGCGCAAACGTCAGAATTTCAGCGAAACTCCCTGAGGGCAAATGTTCGATACCAGCACAACAGCCAGAAGCTATACCTCGCCAACCTCACCACCTTCGAGGTCAGAGGCATGGACAACAGGTTTGGGCTGGTATCCAACGGCAATCCGATTGATCAGGATGTAACCTCGCAACTTGCCGGGTTTCTTAACCGGTTGAATGTTTACAAAAGAGCGGGTAAAAAGCAATATAGTTTTAATGTTGGTGTTTCTTACAGCGATATGCCCGAAAACCGGCTGTCGTTTACCAACGTGCCGGGTGTTACAGGCGAATTCAGTCAGACAGGAGTGGGGAAATCCTTTTCGGGCAACGGCGGCACCTCTTTCGGGTACGATCTGGGCAGGTACTCCCGGTTAAGCATCGGGACATCTATCCGGGTAGATTACAACAAGGTACTGACGCGACTGATGCAAAACGATAGTGCGATAGAGAACCGCAACGACGGATACAAAATAGTGACATCGGTGTCGCCATCCTACAGACTGGAAGCACCCGACAAGCGCCGTTATAGTCTGACGGTAAGCATGCCGGTCAACTTCATCGATATCAGCTACAAAAACCGCATCAACCGCGATGCCGACTTCTCCATCAACAGACCCTTCTTCAATCCTCAGATGAATGGTTTTTATCAGTTCTCGCCTTATGTGAAGGGCTCCGTCAGCAGTAGCATTGGCAACAGTGTGGGCGACATCACCGACTTCCTGATCAACCCCATTCAATCGTCGTACAAACAGAGATCATCCCGCTCGGGCATTCTGGCAAAAACGCAATCGTTTTCGTCGGGATTAAGTGTTGAATACAAAAATCCACTGAGTCTGTTTTTTGCCAACGGCTCCCTTTCTTACCGTAAAACACAGCGCAATATACTGGGCAGCAAAACAATAACTGCCGGCACAAACAACGTCGGCATCAACACTTCGGGCGTGGCCAACAACAACACCTCCGACAACTACTCTGTATCGGGCAGTGTGGACAAAGATGTTCGCTCCATTCGCACCAGCTTCTCTCTGGGATCGGGCTACAGCATCTCCACAAGTCAGCAAATGCGCCAGGGGGTAAAAACTGAAATTGAGGGGAATTCATTTTCTCTCTCTCCGTCGTTGCGCACCCGGATTGTGGAGCAATTAGAGGTAATTTATCAGATGAGTTACAGCCAGAGTACCCAAAAATCGACCGGCTATACCTCCAGCAATCATCAGCAGTCGCATCGGTTTTCATTAAACTACAATCCGATTGATCCGATTCTGATTTACAGCTCTGTGGACTTCGCCCGTCGCGAACTGACACCGAAAAACTTCAAAAACACGCAGTTTCTCGATGCCGGTATCCGCTACAAACACAAGAAACTTGAAGCCGACCTGAAGCTCAACAACCTTCTGGATACCCGCGCATACAGCTATACCGTACTTTACGATCTGGACCGTTTCACCTACAACTACTTCCTCAATCCGCGGGAGGTGGTGCTGATGCTTCGGTTTAATTTATAGTTGAAAATATGACTAATTCTAAGAAAGCTATTTCCGTAATACTTCCGGTTTATAATGCGGAGGAATTTCTTTCGGACAGCATAGAGAGCATATTGCAACAAACCTTTGAAGATTTTGAATTAATCATCATCAATGACGGATCAACGGATCGTTCAAAAGATATTGCACTTTCTTACAAAGACAAAAGGGTGAAGTATATTGAGAACAAAAATAATCAGGGATTGATAAAATCGCTGAACAAAGGGCTCCATTTTGCAGAGGGTAAATACATCGCCCGCATGGATGCTGACGATATATGCCACAATACCCGATTTGAAAAGCAAATCAGCTATTTCGAAAACAATCCGGATGTTGATATTGTGGGAACCGGTCAATATATCATCGGATCACAGCGGATAATTTATCATAAACCTACAAACGAAGAAAACAGAATTCGTCTTTTGCTTCAGCCGGTTGTGGGGCACTCAACCGTGATGATGAAAAAAGATATTCTGAATCAGAATAAGTTGTATTACGATAAAAACGCGATATATGCCGAGGATTACAAGTTATGGGTAGATAGCAGTCTATGCGGTCTGGTTATCAGAAATATCGACGAATGTCTGTGTGGCTACAGGGTTCACGGAAATCAAATATCCAACCAGCAAAACGCCACTCAAAGATTTGTTGCCAACAGAATACGGATTTCGTATGCCAAATACTTTTTCCACCATATTATCGCCGGTAATGAAATCGAATACCTTTATCTTATACATGGCATTGACCCTTCGTTGAAACTTCAGTACGCGGAAAATATTGAGAAGCTGTATTGCCGACTACTAACGGAAAACAGCATCCACAGCTTCTTTGATAAAGAATTGTTTGAAGAATTTTTAAAACAACAAATAATCAAGATACAACACTGCTAAAATTATGATTGCATCGCAATACTTTGCACATCCCCGTTTAAACAGAAATCTGGGGAATCAACTGTTTGAACTGGCTTCTTTAATAGGCTTAGCCAAAAGATATGATACGGCTTTATATTTGCCGGATCAGTGGAAATATGCCTCTTCTTTTGAGCATTCACCTTTTCTGAATTTCAAAAGCAAAGAATCTTTTGTAACGATAGAAGAGCCTGCGTTTCACTGCTGTTTAGATTTTTTCGACCGGTTCGAAGGAATTATTAAGAATGAATGTGTCAATATCGAGGGGTTTCTACAGTCGGAGGGATACTGGAAACCTTTTGAGGCCGATGTCAGGAAAGCGTTTGCATTTGAAAAAGGATTGCTTGAAAAATCGGGAGAATTTCTAAGAGATAATGACATTGACGTTAGCCAGTATGTAGCCATATCGGTGCGCCGTGGCGATTTTGCAACCGATCCATATCATTATCTTTTGCCTATCGAATATTACCTCGGTGCATATTACAGGTATTTCCCCGAAAAGGATATCGTTGTTTTCTCGGATGATATGGTATGGTGTAAAGAAAATTTCCGGTTGTCGGGAAAGAGAGTTCTTTTTTCGGAGAATAAAAGTTCTATCGAACAACTGTCATTAATGAGCCTTTTCCGGAACTTCATTATCGCCAACAGTACATTCAGTTGGTGGGGCGCATATTTATCCGCAGCGGAAAAGAAAGTAATAGTTAGGCCTTTTCATCATTTTGACGGTGACCTGAAACTGCGGGCCGATATAAAAGACCATTATCCGGCGGAGTGGGTAGAGTACAACTATGAGGAAGAATCAGTCATTATGAATAACAGATAAATCAAGCGATATGAGTATTAATGTTTTTGCCATCAATCTGGCTCATCGCACCGACCGCAAGGATCATATTATGAGTCAATTTGAGGGGAAGCCGGAGTTTACCCTCACAGTGGTGCCGGCAGTGGAACACAAAATCGGAGCTTACGGACTGTGGCAAACGGTTCGCCGGATTGTAGAGTCAGAAGCTGAAAAGCAGACTGACTATTTTATTCTTTGCGAAGACGATCATACATTCACGGAGCACTATTCAGCAGATGTTTTACATCAGTGCATCAGTCACGCAGCCGAATTGGGAGCCGATCTGCTCTCCGGTGGCTATAGCTGGTTTGACGACGCTATCCAGATTTCCGATTATTTGTTCTGGGCAAACCGGTTTAATGGCATGCAATTTACAGTTATCTACCGGAAGTTTTATCAGGCAATTCTGGAGGCAGATTTCGGAGAGGGAGTTGTTACGGATGTCTCTTTATCCGGCATTACACAGAATAAATTTGTGATGTACCCTTATATTTCTGTACAACAGGAGTTTGGGTATTCCGATGTAACCTCAAGAAATAATGAAGAAGGACGAGTTGAGACTCTTTTCAACAACTCTTATCAGAAATTTGAGAGATTAAGCAAAGTGAGAGATTTTTATTTCCCTTTTCAACCCAAAACATCAACAATATCATGTACGACGAAATAACGATACCCACATACATCATCAATCTAAAAGAGCGGGCCGACCGGTTGCAGCATGGACTAAAGCAGTTTGAAGGAAAACCGGAATTTGATTTGCATATTGTTGAGGCCTGCCGTCACGAAATTGGGGCTGTGGGGCTGTGGCAAAGCATCGTAAAGATCATCAAAGAGGTTATCGACGGTGAAGATGACGTGATTATTATCTGCGAAGACGACCATACATTTACAGAACATTACGACAAACAGTTTTTAATACAAAACATAATAGAAGCAGCGGGACAGGGTGTGGAGTTTTTATCGGGAGGAGTCGGCGGGTTTGGTACTGCGGTACCTATAACTGAAAACCGTTACTGGATGGACTCCTTTTGGTGCACCCAGTTCATTGTGCTTTATCGTCCGGTATTCCGCAAAATACTAGACGAGGAGTTCAAAGACACCGATACCGCCGATGGTGTTTTTTCGGAGCTTACCAGTCACAAGATGTTCCTTTATCCGTTCATCTCTGTACAGCACGACTTTGGGTATTCTGACGTAACCCGTTCGAACAACGAAATAAGCGGCATGATTACCTCGCATTTTAAAAAAGCTGACTGCAGAATGAAGACTTACCACAATGTTTACAACCGGTATCTGAATCCGGCCTCTGACCAAAAAGCGTTATCCGGTTTTTAGTAAACTGTATAAGTTCATGGAATCTTGTTTTTTTGAAAACTTTTTAGCTGATAGTCTCCGTAAAGTTATATGAGGTACACTATTTATTTATTCTTAATTGTGTTGTTCAGCAATGTTTTGGCGCAGCCCTCGCGCCGTCAAAGCATTACCCTGCAACAAACTGTCTCAATTGCTTCTGACAGCTCCCTGGCATCATTTAAGGCCGGGAATCTTTATTTGTCCGACTATTGGCAATACAGAACCTATAAAGCGGAACGACTGCCCGGCTTATCGTTGGGGATGACTCCAGTTTCTTACGGAAACAACATCGTGAAGCGATACGATTCGCAAACAAATACAGATGTTTACAAATCGCAACAGAACTGGTATTCGCATGCCAATCTCACATTATCACAGAACATGGATATAACCGGAGGTACATTCTTTATCGATACGGAATTGGGATATCTGCGCAATATGGGACTTAAACAAAATGAGCAATTTACATCGGTACCGGTTCGAATTGGCTACTCTCAGGCTCTGTTTGGATACAACCGGTTTAGATGGCAACGAAAGCTGGAGCCTCTAAAATACGAAAAAGCTAAAAAGGATTTGCTTTATAATATGGAAGAAATTTCGGAACAAGCCGCATCGCTTTTCTTCGATTTGGCGTTGTCTCAAACAAGATATAGTCTTGCGCAACAAAATATTGCCAACAATGATACCCTTTACCGGATTGGGCAGGAGCGATATAAAATCGGCTCCATATCTCAATCTGATTTGCTGACGCTTAAGCTTTCTCTGCTGAATGCTAATAGCGAATCCGGGAATGCTGTCCTGAATTTAAGAAAGGCCTCCTTTGCCCTGTCGGATTATCTGAGAATTGACAAAGAAACTCTATTTCAGCCCGAACTACCGAGTACCCCGTTGAATATCACAATCACTTCAGACGAGGCGATTCGCTTAGCCAGGGAGAATAATCCCAGACTTCCGGAAATTAAAAAAATGATATTGGAGGCTCAACAGAATCTGGATAAGGCAAGAAAAGAAAATCGTTTTGCGGCATCTGTCTCTGCCAGCGTAGGGTTTAATCAGGTGTCCAATACACTTACAGAAGCCTATCATAAGCCATTGCAGCAAGATGTAGTCTCTGTATCCCTCAATGTTCCGATAATAGACTGGGGCGTACGAAAAGGGAAGGTAAATATCGCTCAGCGCGATTTAAACGCTGTCAATATTACCGCTCATCAGGCTGAACAGGCTTTTGAACAGGATGTAAGGATAACAGTGGATGAATTCAACTTCCGACAATCGCAGCTACAATCAGCTAATGAAGCCCGCGAGATCGCGCAACTGGCTTACGGGAAAGCCAAACAACTGTTTTTCGTAGGGAAAGCCGATGTAAACAGTGTTAATCTGGCAGTTAGTCGTCAAATTGAAACCGAACTAAATTACATTATCACATTGAAAGGATATTGGCTGAGTTATTACAAGATTCGAAAACTTACCTTGTATGACTTTGTAAAACGAAGCACTATCTCCGCTGAATTTGATCAGATATCCGGATTTTAATTTGCGCTCTTGTTTTGTTTTAATTATTTCATTCAAATGTATTAAAAGAATTACTTTAAATCCCAATAAAATATCAGAAAAATGAGAGAATATTTTTCAGAATTAGCTAATACAATTCTTGAAGTATGTGAAGGAGCAAAAAAAGTATACTATATGGCCAACCCCGGAAATTGGGGGGATGGATTAATCAGAGAAGGAGCGATTCGTTTTTTTGAGGATTACAATATTCGATATGAAGAAATTGAAGGTAGTAAGCTTATAGATCTATTGAACAAGGATTGCGTGTTGATATATGGAGGCGGAGGCGCCTGGTGTACTCATTGGAACAGTGCGCCCAAAATAGTGGCTGCTGTTGCTCCATATTTAAAAAATATAATCGTTTTGCCGTCCACCTATCAATTATACAGCAATGTTGCCAATGTCATCTATTTTGCCAGAGACAGATATGAAAGTATGGAAGTAATGCCCCATGCCAGGTTTTGCCACGATATGGCGTTTTACTTAAAACCGGAAGCTGTTTCTCCAGACAAAATAAACGGATATTTTTTCAGGACTGACGAAGAAAGCACGGGATTACACGAAATGCCGGAAAGTAATTTTGATCTAAGCATGTGCGGCACACATTTGTCGGATTCTAAAGCTTTTTTTGACAATATAGCGCAATATCAAAAGATATACACAGACAGACTGCATATTGCTATTGCCGGATGTTTATTGGGTAGGGTAGTTAATTTTTTCCCAAATGATTACTTCAAAAACAGAGCTCTTTACAAATCCAGCATAAAGGATATATTTCCTGATGTCTTTTTTTATGAAGAATTCCAACAGAATAGACCAATATAATATAATACAATACACCTTAAGACCCTAATGTATCATGTTTAGCACAAAGAATATAAAATATCTGTCAAAACTCAACATCATTCAAACTTACTTTCTCAACAGAAAGGTGCAGAATAAAACAATAAAAAATCCAATCCGGATCTTTAGAAATGCAAAAATATTCATTCACAAGAGCGCTGTAATAAGCTGTAGGAATGGGCTTTTTGAGTTTAATGTTAGCTATAGAAATACAGAACCATTTCCGGGTATGCTTGAAATGATGCCCAATTCAAATTTGATTTTTTTTGGCTATATCAGAATTCGCGCCGGAGCACATATTATTATTCTGAATAATGCCCGCCTTACCCTTGGAAGCGGAAGCATAAACAGGCACTGTAAGATAAGATGTACTTCAGAAATAAGTATAGGCTATAATGTAGCAATATCAGAGAATGTGTCAATTTGGGATAGTGATATGCACGAAGTGAGAAAAAAAGACAATCAAATGACAAAACCTGTTCGTATTGGGAATCATGTTTGGATTGGAACAAATTCAGTAATACTGAAAGGAGTAACAATAGGGGATAATTCTATTATTGCTGCCGGTTCAATTGTGAATAGGGATATTCCTGCAAATTGTTTGGCTGCAGGAAATCCGGCCAAAGTAATTAAGGAGAATATTGACTGGAGGTAAAGCAATTACAACAAACAGCTAATTAAAGGCTGAATTTCACTGTCCGCTCGCTTGGCGGTAAGCAATGGGAATTCAATTTAGTCCGTTTTATTAGATGGTTGTAATCGCCCGGAGGTGTGTAGTTATTGTACTTAAATATTTTATTTCGCTTTAAACTGCAGTAAATGCTGAAAGAAAACCTCTATAATCGAACGATTATAGTTGTATTTTACAAACAATTATAAATTAATTAACATGAAAAAATTAAATTTGAATGTGGCGAATCTGGGAGCTACAGAAATTCTTTCCAGAGATGAGCTTAAAAAGGTTTTAGGTGGATTGGGGAGTGATCCATGGGGAAGCGATCCATTGGGCAGTAATAGTACTAATTTATATTTTTGTGAGTGTAATGATTATAGTGATAACTGGTGGGAGCATTATTCATCACAAGAAGAAATGGACAGAGATATACTTATCAAATGTCGCAATATAAGTGGATTTTGTACTAATTGGTGATAATTAACTAAGCTTAATCAAACTGGGTTTTAATTATCCAGTTTGGTTTTTGTTTCATCATTTAGAAGTCAATGCAATCGTAGAACAAAATATTGCCTGCTGGAGTTGGAATAAAACGACTTTATTTTTTTTCTGAAACAAACACAAAAACAAACCATGAAAAAACAAATCTTATTTTCACTGTTTATTCTCATAGGCGCATTGAGCCACGGCCAGATTATCAAAGGGCGCGTATTGGATCAGTCTACTCAAAAAGCAATTATTGCAGCTAACATTTATTTTAACGGAACTGCTATTGGCACTATGAGTGATACCGCTGGTTATTTTGAGTTAAATATTTCAAAACACAAAGGCATACCCCTGACAATTAGCTCGATAGGCTACAATTCTGTTACACTGGCAAACCCTGAAAAAGATAATCTATTGACTATTTTATTAACACCAAAGTCATACAATCTCAGCGAAATAAAGGTTGCGGGAAAAATAAGAAAATCAAATAATATGGAGCCACTATACATTGTAGATGGAGAAATAGTTTCAAAAAAAGAATTTTATGCAATTAAGGCAGACAGAATTGAGAAGTATGGGTTCATAACAGGAGAATCGGCCACTGCTTTGTATGGAGCTGAGGCATGTAAAAATGGTATAAGAATAATTAAGACGAAAGAATAGTCAATATTTATAATTGCTACATTTAACAGTATCAGTTCTCATGAAAAAACAAATCCTACTATCTCTATTTATTCTCTCGGGATTAATGAGTCACGGCCAAATTATCAAAGGTCGCGTATTGGATAATTCCACCCGACAGGCAGTAACTGCCGCCTATATCTATTTCAATGGAACGATGGCCGTAGCGATGAGTGACGCGAATGGCAATTTCGAAATGAATATCTCGAAATACAAAGATATGCCGTTAACGATCAGCGCGATTGGATATAATTCCGTAACCCTTGCCAACCCGGCTCAGGAGAACCCATTGACTGTTTTGCTCACACCCAAGAGTTACAATCTGGCAGAAGTAAAGGTGGTGGCCAAATCAAAAAACAGAAAGAGAGCCAAATACATCAAACTTTTCAAAGAGGAATTTCTCGGACTTGATTATAAGTCGAAAGGTTGTGAGATTGAAAACGAAGAGGATATTACATTCAACTACAAGTCAGACAAAGAGGTATTAAAGGCGATTGCCATGAATCCAATTCGGATTTTTAACAGGAGACTTGGGTATAGAGTGACCTTTCACCTCGATGTATTCAACCACACCTGGAAAACAAGAGAGACTGCTTACGGCGGAAACTTTCTGTTTGCCGATCTGGCATCGACTACCGACAGCACCCGGAAATTGAAGTATGACAAGGAGAGATTTGAAACGTATCAGGGATCCAGACTTCATTTTTTCAGGGCATTGTGGGCCGACAGCCTCGAACAAAAATATTTTATTATTACCACCAAAGATAGAAAGCAGCTCTTTTACAACGATGTGGTAACCACCGAAGGCGGGAAAAAATATTTCTTCTATCCGGAGGAGATACACATCGGGAGAAAAATCGGCCCCGACTATTATTATTACAGCCCCATAAGCTTCTGTTCCGATAAAGTTTACTTCAACCCCAAAGGCTATTTTGAAGGTTCCGGCATCCGATGGACGGGCATTATGGGCAACCAGAGAATTGCCGACTTTTTGCCGTACGAATACGTGGGTGTCGATCCTGATTTCAGAGACGGAATTAAGTTTGTTAACGGAAGCTGGGCCGAAGTGATGGAGGAGGCCCGGCAAACCTCGAAACCGGTCTTTGTATCGCTCTATACGCCGGGCAATGCAGTCGCCGAGAAGATGTATAAAGAAGTATTAATGCGCCGGGATGCAGGGCAGTTCTACAACAAAAACTTTATCTGTTGCCATATTGATGCCGGCAAGGGAGAGGGAGTCGAAATAGCGAAAAAATACAATGTAAAAAAAGCACCGACCTACTTGTACATAAAACCAGACGGTGAGTTATGCTACATCATCAACACCGATATGGATGCTCAAAAATTTATTGTGGAAACAGTCAAAGCGCTGGAAAACTTAAACGACCCCAGGCCATTGTCGGTGTTGGAAAAAGAGTATGCCGAAAAGAAAAACGACCCCGATTTTCTGCTCACTTATATGAAAAAGCGCACCTTAATTCGGAAATCCAATGCCGCTTTGCTGGAAGAATACCTGGCATTGCAGCCCGCCGAAAAGCGAATAACGAATGAAATCATTCAACTGTATAAAAGAGAATGGGAGAGTTTCGGTTGTCTGAATATGGATGTAAATACATTGACATTCAAAAGCTTATCCGAACACAGAGCATCGATAAATCCCACGGGAAGAAATGATGTGGATAGATTGATTTACGAAGCCATAGAATATACATTTCAAAAAGCCGGAAAGAGTAAAGACGAGCGATTGTTTAAGCAGGCATTGGCCGAATACGGGAAGTTGCCGTCTATATACAAACGGAATCATTACGAAGAGAGGTATTGCATGGGCTATTACCAACAGGCTGGCGATACCGAAAAATACATCCGCTATGCAACAGACTATTGCCAAATGGCGCTGATGCCTGTGTCGCCCGATTCTATTGCAGAGCTGGACAAAAAACCTCTTGAAGAAATGGACCAAAGATCTCATTTTTACTTTATGAAGAGAATAAAAAATGAGAACTTAACCGGGAAGGATTCGATTCTTTTTCAGCAGGAAATGGCCAAATCAGCCCACCGACAGGGAGACTATTATTGTTTTGTGCTGAATAGCATCGCCTGGAGCTTTTTTAAACAAGCAACAGATGTCCGGGCATTGAAAAATGCCCTGCGGTGGTCGAAGCGGTCATTGGAGTTTCGCCCTTACAATCAGTCATGCCTGGATACATACGCCAATCTGCTCTATAAATCGGGAAAAACAAAAAAGGCAATAGAGATTGAAAAAGAGGCTCTGAGAATAGCCGGGATAGCCAGAGCTGATACCCGGAAATACGAAGAGGCAATCCGGAAAATGAGTGCCGGAGAGAAGACCTGGGAATAGTCCTTTTTAGAATAAACAAAATTTGAAATACTAAAATCCAACACCATGAAAACATTGAAATTCAAAACAAAAGCTTTCTTTATTGCTCTATTGATGCTTGCCGGAATAATGCCGGTTGCCGGACAAAATGTATTTAATCCAGACCCCAAGATAGTCACAGTTATTGGCAATAGTGCGATGGAGTGCATATACCAATACACTGTGGATGCCCCGCTAAAAGACAACCCGGGTACAAAGAAAAAGGAAACTAAAACGACCATTCTACAGGCCAATGGATCAATGTCAAAATTCTGGGATTGGGATTCCTATATGCTGGACAGTATTAAGTTTTCCTGTTCAGCAGAAGAGTTAGCTACAGAGAAAATCAAGAAATTACAGCGGGTTTATTTGGGTGCGTATTCCTCTTTCTTTCCGGTGGTAATAAAAAACTACCCGAATGGAGAAATAACCAATATGGACGAAATTTACCCCGCTGATTATCTCTATACAGAAAGAAAAAATGATAGGAATTGGCGTATCAAAGAGGACACGATGACAGTGTGTGGTTACCTGTGCAATAAAGCAATCACATCATTTGGCGGTAGAGAATGGACCGTTTGGTATTCCCCCGAAATTGCCATCAGCGATGGGCCGTGGAAACTGTATGGACTGCCGGGTTTAATACTGAAAGCTCAGGATGCAACCGGAACGCATACTTTTGGAGCAATTGGCATTCGCAAATCAGACCGCCCCATTTACACGACTAAGAATGCTACTCAGGTAACTGTTGAAAGGGATGTTTTTATCAAAAATAAAATCAAATCGGAAAAAGGACCTGCATATGAGCTACCTATGTCAATGGTAAAAAGATTTGAAATGATGCCGAGTGCCGGAGGCGATAAGACAGTAGTAATTAATGGACGAAGAAGTCCTAAGGGGCGTAAAACAGAGTATTGCCCGCTGGAGCTGGAATAAAAAAAGAATGACCAATTAGTTATAAATAATGAAATAAGCCACAAATGAAACCACAATCAAGAATTACCCTGACAGTACTGTCGCTGTTTTTGATCTTTAACGCGCAACCGGTGGTGGGGCAAACCACTTTCAAAATTGACCCTAAAACAACCACATTCATTGGCAATGCGGTGATAGAATGTATTTACAATTACACGGTGAATGCACCTTTAAAAGACAGTCTTGATAAGAAAAAGAAAGAAACTTACAAAACAATTCTACAGGCAAATTCTTCTGTATCAAAATACTGGGATTGGCATACATTCAAAAGAGATAGTATAATTCTCTCATCAGACACGGCATTAAGCAGCAATAAGCTCTCGCGATTAAAAGATATATACCTGTATTTAGTAAGGAATCTGCTTACATCCGAGGTAATAAAGAATCACCCTAACGGAAAAATCACAAATAAAGATGTCATTGTACCTGATGACTATGTGTATACCGAAGATAAAACAGACCGGAACTGGCGTTTAAAAGATGACACTATGACCGTCTGTGGTTATAAATGCAACAATGCAACTTGCAGCTTTGGGGGAAGAGACTGGAATGTTTGGTTTACCCCTGAAATAGCCATTAGCGATGGACCCTGGAAGTTGTTCGGCTTACCGGGTCTTATTTTGAAAGCAGAAGATTTATCTGGTACGCACACTTTTGAGGCAATAATTATCCGTAATTCAAACAGACCTATTTACTTCAACAAAGATGTAACGCAAATAAAAACTACAAAAGGTGTATTTATTAAAAATAAAATTATCTTTGAAAAAGATCCGGTTCTTAATACACCAAGATCACAAATTAAAGATGGATTCGTGCTAAATGGTGTTTTTATCATCAATAAAAAATATCCTATGGTTGAACGTCAAACCATATATTGTCCCTTGGAATTCAAATAATAGTCAGATAAATAAAGACTCTATGTCGTACGCAATTCAAAAAAAATATTATTTATTCTTTGCTTTTCTATTTTTTGCACATCTGCTTTTCGCTCAAAAAACCGAAATCAGTGGCATAGTAAAAGACAGCCTCACCCAACAGCCCATTGAGGGCGTGGTGGTAAACGCGCTGGATGGCAAACGGATTATTGCCTTTGGCATCACCAATAAGGCGGGAGATTACAAACTGTCGTTTCAAAACCCGGCGCAGCGTCTGACGGTCTCGTTTCAGCATATTGCTTATCACTCAAAAACGCGGACAGGGGTCAATAAATCGCAGCAACTAAACGCCGGACTCCGGTCCAAAACCGTCAGTCTGCGCGAAGTGCGGGTAAAAGCCCCCGACGTGGTGGTGAAGAAAGACACCATTTCGTTCAATGTAGCCTCCTTCAAAACGGCTGCCGACCGCAGTATCGAGGATGTGATCAAAAAACTGCCGGGCGTGAAGGTAAACGAAAATGGCGGCATAGCCTACCAGGGCAAAGCCATCAGCCAGTTGAGCATCGAGGGGCTGGATATGCTGGGCGGAAAATATACGCTGGCAACAAAAAATGTGCAGCACAAGGATGTGAGTCGGGTAGAGGTGATCGAAAATTTCCAGCCCATCAAGCAGCTACAGGGCAAGGAGCCCAGCGAGGCAGTGGCTATGAATCTGAAGCTCACCAAGGAGGCCAAATCACGCCTGTTGGGCGCGGCAGAGCTCGGTGCGGGTTATCGCGACGAAGAGTTGCTATACCACGGCGCGCTCAAGGCGATGAACTTTCGGAAAAAGTATCAGTTTATAGGCATAATAAAAAACAACAACTTCGGCGATCCGCTGGATA
>Ga0209398_1000062_pt1 | contig 86236 bp, 67 predicted proteins | sample AshMeaBigSpring_FD_184125 | JGI IMG/M metagenome (GOLD analysis project Ga0209398, IMG submission 184125) | Groundwater microbial communities from Big Spring, Nevada to study Microbial Dark Matter (Phase II) - Ash Meadows Big Spring (SPAdes)... | ecosystem: Environmental > Aquatic > Deep...
TATAAAACTTAATGAGTTGGATGTAAACGTCAAAGCATTGATTGAGAACCATCAGGGATTAGTGTGGGCCAAAGATTTACAAGGACGGTTTATAGCTGTAAATTCAACATTTCTTGAGTTTCATGGGATGAAACCTGAAAATATAATTGGTAAAACTGATTATGATTTCCACTCTATTGAAGATGCTGACTTTTATAAAGGACATGATAACGATTTGATTTTAAATAAAAAACCATTTATAGTAGAAGAGAAAATTCAACTTCCATCAGGTCAGATAATTTACTCGGAAACTAATAAAGCGCCTTTGTTTAATAATAGAAATGAAGTAATCGGAACTATAGGGTTCAACAGAGATATTACTAAACTTCGTAAACTCGAAGCTCAAAACAGAAAGCTTAAGACAGCTATCGAACAAAGTACGGCTACTATTGTGATAACCGATATTAATGGAAATATTGAATATGTAAATCCACAGTTTTCTCTGTTAACAGGATATTCAACTGAAGAGGCTATTGGTTTAAATCCTAATGTGCTGAAATCGGACATGACTACACCCGAAACTTATGTAAACTTATGGGAAACAATTAAAAGCGGTAAACAGTGGCATGGTGAGTTTTGTAACCGTAAGAAAAATGGTGAATTATTCTGGGAATCGGCAGTTATTTCGCCGGTTTTCGACGGTAAGGGTGTTATTACTAATTATATAGCTGTAAAAGAAGATATTACCGATGCAAAAGCTGCTCAGGATGAGATATTAAGAATATCAAAATTGCAGGAATTGCTGGTTGATCTTTCATTGCGAAATATTAATGTAAACAGCTCGGAATTTGAAAAAAATATTATTAAATCGCTTCAGGAAATTAGTGAATTTATTGAGTCGGATAGGGCTGTCATTTTTAAATACAACTGGGATGAGAATAAATGTTCTGCTCAGTATGAGTGGTTTTCCGATGGTTTTGAATCGGTTTTAAGCGACTTGACTGAAATTCCTTTGTCTGAAATTTCTTCGTGGGTAATAAAGCACAAAGCGGGTAAAAACTTTTACATTCCCGACATGTCGGTTTATTTTGGAGATAGCTCCGAAGTACTCAAATTCCGGAAGATTCAGAGTCTGATTGCTGTGCCGTTTTTCATTGGTAGCCAATGCGCAGGCTTTATTAGTTTCGATTCTATTTCGAGTAGGCACGAACTTTCCAAAAAAGAGAATAACCTGCTCAAGGTTTTTGGTCAGATATATGCCAGTTTGATTCAGCGCTTCGATTTGGAACAAACGCTGAAAAGCGAAAAGGATAATGCCCTGAGCGCTAACAAAGCAAAATCGGAGTTTTTGGCCAATATGAGTCACGAATTGCGTACTCCACTAAATGGGGTAATCGGATTTTCGGAGCTTTTGATGCAAACCAATGTGAATAATGTGCAAATGCAGTATGCTTCAGCCATAAACTCAAGTGCAAAATCGTTGCTGAATGTGATAAATGATATTCTCGATTTTTCGAAAATTGAAGCCGGCAAACTCGATCTCGAAATTGTGAAATGCGACATGATTGAACTTATCGAGCACGGTATTGACATTATTAAACACAGTGCTGAGAAAAAGAATCTGGAGATATTACTAAATATCCCCGATTATCTGCCACGGTTTGCTTATATTGATCCTATACGAGTTTCGCAAATATTAATAAACCTCCTGGGAAATGCAGTGAAGTTTACTAACCGTGGCGAAATTGAACTCAAAGTAAACTTCGAAGAACAGACTGACGAAAAGGGAATTTTTACATTCACGGTTCGCGATACAGGAATCGGAATAAGTGATAGTCAGAAGCTAAAACTTTTCAAAGCATTTACACAAGCCGATACCTCTACTACCCGTCGTTTTGGAGGAACAGGACTTGGTTTAAGTATATCGGAAAAGCTTGCCAACAAAATGGGAAGTACAATTCAATTCGAAAGCAAAGTAGGCGAGGGTTCAGTCTTCTTTTTCAATGTAGAAGCAGCTTACGAGTCAGGAAGTTCATTGTTCAGCGAAAAAATTGAGAATATTAAGCGGGTTTTGGTTATCGACGATAATATGAACAGTCGAATCAGCATTCAGAAAATGCTAACGAACTGGGGTATCGAAACCGTAATTTGCGAAAGTGCTTCCGAAGCAGTATTTATTTTACAAATGACCAAAGCTTTCGATTTAATAATTGTAGATAATTTTATTCATAATTTTAACGGACTTGAATCTATACGCTTGATATGTAAAAAGTTAAATATTACTGTAGATTCGCAAAACTTCTTGTTGCTGCATGCAGCCACCGACGATTATGTTTTCCACAACGAATGTGAACAGATGGGAATTAAGTTTTTGATAGAAAAACCATTACGATATGATGAAGTGTATAAGTATTTATCCGGAATTAATGTGGAAAAGCAGGAATCAGAAAAAACAGTTGAAATAAAACAACCTGCAGATATGAATACTAATATAAGAATTTTGATTGCCGACGATGATATGTTTAATATGATGTTGGCCAAAGCAATGATTTTGAAAATTGTTCCTAATGCCGAAATTACCGAAGCTGTTAACGGTCGGATTGCTTACGAAAAGGTGATTGCCAACAAGTTTGATTTGGTGTTTATGGATGTACAAATGCCTGAAATGGATGGTAACGAAGCAACAAAGGAAATACGAAACCACGAGAAAAAGACGGGTGAACATACTGTAATTGTGGGGCTTACTGCCGGAGCCTTGAAAGAAGAACGTGATAAGTGTTTGAGTTCAGGGATGGATGTGTTTCTTACTAAGCCAATAGAAAGTGCCCGTCTGAAAGAAACAATCGAAAGTATATTAGGTTTATAAAGTTTATAAGGTTTATAAGGTTTATAAAGTTCATAAGGTTTTTAAGGTTCATAAAGTGAAGGAAAAACGGATCAACCAATTAACTATAAAACAAACAACAAACAATGGAAACAATTAACGACAAAATAATTCTGATTATCGATGATAACCCGATGAATCTGTTTCTGACTTCAAAAATTCTGGAAGGCTTTGGCTATCAGACCCGTACAGCCGAAAGTGGAAAAGAAGGTATTTTGCAAATTGAAAAGGAAATTCCTTCGTTAATTTTGCTCGACATAAGTATGCCCGAAATGGATGGATACGAAACCTGTGAAGAGATTAAGAAAAACAGTAAATGGGCAGAAATACCCATTATTTTCCTCACTGCCAATACTCAAACAGAGGATTTGGTGAAAGGATTCGAAAAGGGAGGTGTGGATTATATTACCAAACCATTCAAAAGTGAGGAGCTGCATGTCCGTGTAAATACGCATATCGAGTTATACGAGTCACAAAACGAAATCAGGAAAATGAACAGTCAGCGCGATAAATTATATTCTATAATTGCTCACGATATTCGTTCGCCGTTATCAGGAATACTGCAAACCATCGATGCCATCGATCAGGGCTTTTTCGATCCTGCAAGTCAGGACTTTAAAGAAATTATTCATCACCTGAAAGAGCGCACTAAAGAAACCAGTACTTTGCTAACCAGTTTGTTACAATGGTCTCGGGTGAAAAGTGATCGATTCGAATTGCATCCTACCGAAACAAATGTGTATGTGGTGGTTTCGAGCTGTTTGCAATTGTTGGATGCCAATGCTTCAAATAAGAATATTAATATTCATTTCGATTCGGATGAAGATGCAGTGGCCTGGTGCGACGAAGTTTCGATACATACAGTTATCCGTAATCTGATTTCGAATGCCATCAAGTTTACCAACAGCAACGGAACAATATGGATTCGGACAAAACGAACCGATTGTAAGTTGCGGATAGAAATTATCGATACGGGCGTGGGTATGAGCAACGAAACCATTAAAAAGATTTTCGAAGAAAACGAACATTATACCAGCACTGGCACAAACAACGAACAGGGAACCGGACTCGGATTAATGATAGTGAAGGAATTTGTTGAAAAAAATAATGGTAAGTTGTTTGTTGATAGTGTATTAGGTCAGGGGTCAACATTTGTTATTGAGTTGCCAATCGAAAAAAATTGTTAGTTATGGAAAATATAATGCTAAACATTCTAATTATCGACGATGACCCGATCTACCGTCGCCTTTCTTCGTCGATTTTAAAAGAAAAATTCAATGTTTTTACTGTTGAATCGCCTTCTGCCGGTTTTCAGGTGCTTAAAACCCAGCGAATCGATTACGTAATTTGCGATTACCGGTTGCCCGAAATGGATGGATTGGATGTGTTGGCACGCATCAAAGCCGATTTTCCGCAGGTAGAAGTGATTATGATTAGCGATTCGGGCGATATGGATACGGTTATCGAAGCGCTTCGACGGGGGGCTGTCGATTATTTTAAAAAGCCGTTTACACCAGCCGATATTTGGATGGCCATTGAAAAAACCCGTAAATTTTCTGAACTCAAGAAAAGCTATCATTCGGAGAAAAACAAAAATACCGAGCTTAAAAAATTGGTTGATAGTGAGTTTGGGGTTGAAATGATAGGTAGCTCCAAAATTATTTCGGATACCAAAAATCAAATGCGAATGGTGGCGCAAACTCCTGATACATCCGTGCTTATATTGGGCGAGAGTGGAACCGGTAAAGAGCTTGTAGCCAGAGGTATTCATAATCTTAGTAAACGAAAGGATGAGTTTTTTGGCGCTGTAAATATGTCGGCAATTCCCGAAAATTTGTTCGAAAGCGAATTTTTTGGTCACAAAAAGGGAAGTTTTACGGGTGCTATATCCGACAAAGCTGGTTGGTTCGAAACTGCCAATAAAGGTACACTTTTTTTGGACGAAATAGGCGAAATGACCCCTAATCTGCAGGTTAAATTGCTTCGTGTACTCGAAGACCGAACCTACACAAAAGTTGGTACACAAACTTCCAATAATTTCGATATTCGTATTATTGCAGCAACCAACAAGCCTATCGAGCAAATTTCGGGCGGCAAAGAATTTCGTATCGATTTGTTTCATCGTGTGGGAACTTTTATTATTTATCTGCCTCCACTCCGCGAACGTAAAAGCGATATTCCCGAATTGGTAAAGTATTTTGTGGATATGTTTTCGCGAAAAATGGCTAAAAATATTAATCATATTCAGCCACAGGTATTTGAATTGCTCAAAAATTACAATTTTCCGGGTAATATTCGCGAATTGCGAAATATTATTGAACGCGCTGTGATTTTGTGTTTCGACGATACGTTGCGAACCGAAAGTTTTTCGTTGATGAATACTTTTGGTGCACAGGAAACTTCGAATGTATGTTTTGATACCTACAATTTAGAAGAAATTGAAAAGCAAACAATTCTGAAAGCCTTAGAAGCTTCGAATAATAATAAATCGGAAGCTGCACGATTGCTGAATATTGAGTGGAATGCACTGTATCGTCGTTTGCAAAAATTCGGTATTAGTTTGAAATAAAGTCTTCGTTTTCGAAGACTATTCTTTCGATATTGATAAGTATTTGTGTAGAATGTATTTTTTAAAGTGTTTAAAATCAGGTTTATAACTTTTTGGTATGTGTGTTGTAAGTGGAGCTGTACAAAAAAATCAAAAAGAAATATATTTTAAAACAACAAATAAAATGAAAACAATGAATTTTAAATCAACACTGGTTTTATTTTCTGTCATCAGTCTATTGTTTGCTTCGTGTATGGATTACGAAGAGTTGAACAATAACCTGAATTACACAAATTTTGACTTTAAAACTACGAAACAGGTGAAAGTTACAATTTCGACACTTAACACAGCTAATACTCCAATAGGTGGCGTTTACGTCGAACTTTATTCGAAAAATCCATTGAATAGCGATGGTACTTTAATCGATAACAGCACTAATTATTTGCTATTCAAAGGAATGACAACTGCCGATGGTAAGCTGAATTGCGAAATTGCACCGGCTACGAGCACTGATAGTTTAAGTGTATTGGTAAATCATATTGGATTACCTTCGTTACAGCAGGTAAAAATTTCGTCAAACGAAGTTAACGTTGTAATAGGCGGAGCATCGATGCAGGCTGTTTCGGCTTCTATCGGAATGTCGAAAGTTAGTGCGGCTACTACATTGCCCGATCCTGTAAAAGTGAGTGGATATTATGTTTTGGGCTCGTGGGATATTCAGGGTAAACCTGCATATTTGTGGCAAACAAATGATGTTATCACAAATGATTTTTTAGCAGATATAAATGCTTCCTTGCCTGAAAGATTGAAACTGACAACTTCGCACCCTGAATATTTATCTTCGAGTGATGAGGGAAGTATTTCGTTAATTGAAGATGCCGAGGTATGGGTAACTTTTGTTCACGAAGGAGCTGGATTTAAAAATGCACTTGGTTATTATACACACAAAAATGATAATCCTCCTTCTTCCAAAACTCAAATTTCAGATCCAACTATCGTATTTCCAAATGTTTCGTATTTTGGTACAGGCACGGGATTGACTTCTGGTGGTAGTTTAGTATCCGGAAATAAAGTTCAATTGCTTTATTTAAATCCAACTACCAACAAATATACCACTATTTTTCCTACTGGTACTACCATAGCTTGGTTTTTTATTTCCAATGGTTTTGTTAATGATATTTCCTTAGGAAAAGGCTATGGTACTTATTATTCTGATAAACGTTTTAATTCGGAAACAAATGCTGATAAGAAGAAGCATAATGTAATTTTGAAAGATAATGCACGAAAACTTTTGTTAATTGGTTTCGAAGATATGAATCGTGAATCGGATTCTGATGAGGATTTTAATGATGGTGTGTTTTATTCAACTGTAACACCTTATACAGCTGTTCGTGCTGAAAATATTAAAGCTATTGATACCCCAACCGATACTGATGGCGATGGTATTGGCGATACGCTTGACGAATATCCTAACGATAAAAACAGAGCGTTCAATAATTATTATCCGTCGAAAGATAATGTAGGAACATTGGCTTTCGAAGATTTATGGCCAAACAAAGGTGACTACGATTTCAACGATTTGGTTATCGATTATAACTTTAACCAGGTTACAAATGCCGAAAATGCAGTAGTAGAAGTAAATGCAGCTTTAACAGTCCGTGCTATAGGAGCATCGTTGCGCAATTCATTCCTGCTACAATTTAATACAACTCCCGAAAATGTAAAAGCAGTTACCGGTCAGAATTTAATTAAAAATATTTTTGAACTGAATACAAATGGTACTGAAAAAGGTCAGACAAAAGCTGTTGTGCCAGTTTTCGACGATCCGTTCCACGTTTTAGGCTACACCGGTTCTATTGTAAATACTGTGATAGGAGGGGCTTATAGTGCACCGAAAACGGTAAACCTCAAAGTTGAATTTGTTTCGCCTGTGGCTTTAGCTACTTTTGGAACACCACCTTACAATCCGTTTATTGTAATTAATGGTGAGCGTGGTAAAGAGGTGCATTTGCCGGCAGGTGCTCCCACCGATTTAGTCGATAAATCGCTTCTTGGAACCGGTGATGACAATACCGATTTGGCTGCTCAAAAATATTATATGTCCGATAAGTATTTACCATGGGCTATTAATATTCCGGTTCAATTTGCCTATCCGGCCGAAAAACAAGATATTACGAAATCGTTCCTTATGTTTAATACATGGGCAGATAGCAGAGGATACAACTATATGGATTGGTATATGGATAAAAGCGGCTACCGAGATGCTAGTAAATTGTATGTAAAGAAATAATCAAATAAGATAGTAAAAATATTTTATTTAAAAACCTAACAGGAATTAAAAACCTGTTAGGTTAATTGCATAAAATAATGTACTTTTACAAAATATATGTATTAAAATTTAATATTATTGAATCATGAAAAAGAAAATTTTAATTGTTGACGACAAAGCAGAATTTCGCCGTCTGACCAAAACGATTTTATCGAGCAATTATCAGGTTGAAAGTGCCGAAAATGGTGTGGAAGCATTATCTTTACTTCAAAACGGCTATATGCCCGACTTGATTGTGAGTGATTTGATGATGCCGGTTCTTGGTGGTAAAGATTTAGTAGACCAACTCAAAGCTTCGGGAGCTTTTAAACATATACCGGTAATTATTCTGTCAAGTATCGACAAAACTGACGAAAAAATTAAACTGATTAAAATGGGTGCCGATGATTATTTGGAAAAACCCTACAATCCAAGTGAATTAATGGTTCGCATCGAAAAACTATTGAAAGAGTAGAGAATCATTTCTTATTTTTACTCGTTTTTGGGAATTAATTTAAGTTTGTCAACCTGTAATTGTTTATTTTATGAAGTACCATATTGCTTATATCGGTAAAAATACCGATTTTGCCCGTTCCTTACAGCATCAGGACGTTCAGATTTCCATTTATTTCAATCCGAATGATTTTTTGAGGGATTATAGTAATTTTGATTTACTTATTTATGAAGAAAACGAAGTGAATACCCCAGATGTGCTTCGTAATCTGATAACATTACTTTCGAAAAGTAAAATAGTGTTTTTCGTTATAAATGATAAAATACCTGCCGAAACCTATCTGAAAATGGGTGTACATGATGTGTATACCTACGATGTCAAACAACAGATTCTTATTAAACGATTGGAATTTGTTAAGACTCATTTTAGCAATCTGACAAAAACCAAAAAGGATGAGATTGAACCTTTTAAATTACCTTTGTGGAAACGAACTTTTGATATTATCTTTGCGGGTAGCGTTTTGTTATTTTTATCTCCCCTTTTTCTGATTATAATTATTGCAATTTTACTGGAATCGAAGGGTAAATTTTATTACGCTGCACCTCGTATCGGTACCGGTTACCGGAAGTTTGGTTTTCTGAAATTTCGGAGTATGTATACCGATGCTGATAAACGTGTGGACGAGTTAATGAAGAAAAACCAGTATGTTGCGGCCGCAGCCGAAAATGAAACTGACCAAAATGAGGTGGTTGTTGTTGCTGAAAAAAGTACTTACGAACCTTTGGTACAGGGAGATAATGTGTTAATTTACGATGATGGCTTTATATCTGAAGATACTGTTAAATCGGAAAAAGCAAAAAAACGGGAAAACGCATTTTTCAAAATGGCAAACGATCCGCGAATTACAAAAGTCGGACGCATATTACGTAATACGAGTATCGACGAATTGCCACAGTTTATAAATGTGCTTAAAGGCGATATGTCTATCGTCGGAAATCGTCCTTTGCCGCTTTATGAGGCCGAATTGCTCACAACCGACCAATGGTCGAAACGATTTCTGGCACCTGCCGGCATTACCGGATTGTGGCAGGTTACCAAACGTGGAGGCTCAAATGTAATGTCGGCCGACGAACGTAAACAATTGGATATTGAATATGCCGAAAATTTTTCGTTTTGGTACGATATAAAAATTTTATTTAAAACCATTCCGGCCATGCTTCAACACGAAAATGTATAAAAATATGTTTCGAAATTATTCTTTGTTGCTTTTGCTTTTTTTTGCGGTTTCGGTTTTTGCACAATCAGAGGCTAAATCGGATAGTGTAAACAACGAACTTTCTGTTGACAGACTAATTATTCCCGGTTTGGAGGAATGTATTCAATTAGCATTGACAAATTCGCCTTTACTCAAAGCCAACGATCAGCAAACTGAGAAGCTCTTAGAGGAAATCAAAATCAAAAAAAAATCGTGGTTGGATTATATTCAAATTGATGCTAACTCCCGTTATGGGCTTTTTAATATGCTCACCATGTCGCAAACTACAGGCGGTGCTGATATAGCTGTGCAACAGGCAAAAGAGCAATTTAATTATTTTGCCGGACTTACTATCAAGATGCCGCTCTCGTATTTCGTGAATCACAAAAGCGAACAGAAAATGCTAAAACACAGCGTTAAAGAATCGGAGCTGAAAAAGGAAGAGTTGAAAAATGAAATTTCGAAATTGGTGGTTATTGAGTATTTTAAATTGAAAAATTTCTCCGATTTAATTAATACCCAACAAAACAACCTTCAGACAACTCAAATAGATTATCTGAAAGCAAAAAACGATGTAAAAAGCGGAATGCTCGGAATGACCGAATTTGCTAGTATTTCCACCTCTTATTCCAAAGCTGTTGAGGCATTTACCAAAACAAAAAACGATTATTATACCCAGTTTTATATTCTGAAAATTCTGACAGGTTCTAATCTTCAACAAGTTGCAAAATGAATATTATACGGTTTCTTAAAATTATTTCAGGAAAATTTTTGTATATTCTGCTCATACCCACAGTGGTAGGGGCAGTTGTGTTTTTTTTGACTAAGGATTTACCTGTTAAATATACCACTTCATCTACCATTTATTCAGGTGTAACTTCAAATAGCGGATTAGCAGTTGATATTATTAAGGTAGATAATGTAGCTACGCAAAACGAATATAATAATTTAATGACTATCCTGAAATCAAATTCTTTATTCGAAGAAATTGCGCTCCATCTACTTACACAACATCTTATTCAATCGAAACCCTCGAAAGAAATTATCTCAGAGGCTTCGTTTGCCGAATTGCAAAAAATGGTGCCAGATAAGGTGAAAAAATTGGTAGTGAAAGGCAATTTTGACAAAACGTACAGTAACCTGAAAGGCTTTATTGAGCAGGATGAAAAGAATTTTATTTACCGTACTTTGAATTATGGACATAAATATTATAGTATTCAGGCCATTTCAAATTTAAAAGGCGAAAGATTGACAAATAGTGATTTGATTAAATTGAGTTATGAATCGGAAGATCCCGGGATTTGCTTTAATACTGTAAAATTTGCAGCCGAAATATTTGTTGAGCGATATAGCGAACTTAAGATAAGTCAATCGAATTCTGCGGTTGCTTATTTCGAACAACAGTTGCGGTTGGCAGCCGAAAAACTGGCTAAAGCCGAACAGGAATTGCTCGATTTTAATATCGACAACGACATTATTAACTATTACGAACAAACAGAACAGGTTACTACGCAACAAGAAAAAATTGAAGTGCGTTTGCAAGAAGTGAAAATGGAGTTTGAAGCTTCACAAGCTGTTCTTGCAAAACTTGAAATTGAGGTTGAAAACAGGTATAATATTAACCTGCGAAATGCAGATATATTGCGTATTCGCGAGCAATTAGTAAGCTACAATAATGCAATTACAGCAATTGAGCTTGACGAAAAATCAAACAAACGCAATCAACTTGTTTCGCTAAGAGCCAAACGAGCTGAAATCGAAAATGCACTCGAAAATAAAATTGATTCACTTAATATTTTTGACAATAAAAGTCAGGGTATCGAAGCGCAAAAAATGCTTTCGGAATGGTTGGATGCTGTCAAGAATAATGAAAATTACAATGCATTGTATAAATCGATGAAGATTCGTCAAATTGATTTTATGAAGCAATTTAAACGCTATGCGCCTCTGGGGGCTACCATAAAGCGTATTGAACGTGAAATAGATGTGTACGAACGCGAATATCTGAGTATTTTACATTCGCTGGGCATGGCCAAGCAAAATCAGCAAAATATTGACATGCGTTCGAATATGAAAGTGTTCGACAAAGCTCAATTTCCGATTAATGCTATTGCCTCTAAAAATAAATTATATGTAATTGCAGCTGCTTTGTTTTCGCTAATATTCTATTTATTAGCTGTTTTTATTATCGAATTAATGGATTCGCGCGTAAAAACTCCATCGCTGCTTGCTAAACTTACGGGGCTTGAAGTTGTAAGTGCTTTTAACGATACTACAAATAAAAAATACAAGTTTTCTGAATTTATTATCGAGAAGGCTTCACTCTTAATTTTCGAAAAGTTAAAGTTGTTATCGTTGGATAAACCAAAACCGTTTGTTGTTCAGATTTTTAGCAGCTGGGATGCTGCAGGTAAACTTTTTACAGCACAGCAAACTGCCAACGAAATAGTACGATATGGCTTTACAGTTACAATTATTTGCTTTGACAAAACTCCACTGGAAGGTGCCGATTCGCAAGTTCTGAATTTACACGATCGTTTATTGAGATTTGATAATTACGTCGATTTGTTAAAGTCCGAAGATATAAACACCGATTATGTGTTGGCCATTTATCCACCGGTTAGTAACGGATTCGAAAATTCGGTTATCATAAACACTGCTCAGGCAAATTTCACCGTTTTCGATGCAGGTACATCGTGGTCGGATGCCGATAATTTTATGCTTAATAAATTGAAATTGTTGGTTACCAATAATTTATTTGCCGTTCTTACACGTGCATATCCTGATAATTTGGAAGAAATGTATGGCGAGATACCTAAAAAACGGTCATTCATTCGAGTATTCATCAAAAAGTTGCTCCGTCGTCTAATTCATTAACTGCAAACATGAGGCATACCTCGTCTGATTATTGAAGTGTATACTGACTCGTATAATTTTATCTTAAATGAGTGTAAATCCCTCCAACGACAATTTTAATATAAAATACGCTGCCCTTGTAGCCTTGGTCAGTATGTTTTTTATTGCATTGATTGTAGGTGCAATTTACTTCTTTTCGAAAGATAATCTGATAGCCGGAATTGCATTATTGATATTGCCTTTTCCAATAATTTACCTCTATAAATTTTTTGCCAATCCACGTATAGGCTTTGTATCAGTACTTGTAGCTAATTATTTTGCTATAGGTTTAGGTCGGTATATTCCAGCCCCGGTAGGATTATCGGTCGATGCATTGCTTTTTTTAACATTGCTGGCTGTGATTTTTAGTCAATTCAATCACAACGTAAAATGGAAAGCTGCCGGTACTGATTATACCTATTTAACATTGTTCTGGTTTGGAATGACACTTTTTCAATTGATTAATCCCGAGGCGGTTAGCCGCGAAGCCTGGTTTTACGCTATGCGCGGACAGGCTTTGTATTTAGTTTTAGCAGTGCCATTGGTATATCTCATTTTTAATAAACCACGCGATTTTCAATTATTTATAACTTTATGTGCCTGGTTTACACTACTTGCTGTAGTAAAGGGGATAATGCAAAAGTACCTTGGAGTCGATCGTTGGGAACAGGTTTGGCTCAATCAACCCGGAAACCGTAGCACACACATACTTTTCGGGCAGTTACGTGTTTTTTCGTTTTATTCTGATGCCGGCACTTTCGGTGGCTCAATGGGTTATTTTGGTGTTGTATATTCAATTCTGGGAATACACGAAGAGAATAAACGTCGAAAGTATTTTTACTTTTTTGTAGCTTTTGCATCGTTGTATGCCATGCTTATTTCGGGTACCCGTAGTGCAATTGCTGCTCCGCTTATGGGTTTTGGACTGTACACAATTTTGTCGAAACGGTTTAAAGTAATGATTTTTGTTGGCTCAATTGTATTTATAATATTTTTTATTTTAAAATATACACTTATCGGTCAGGGCAATTACGATATTCGGCGTATGCGAAGTGCTTTTGCCGAAGATAATGCATCGCTTAATGTACGTCAGGAAAATCGAAAGTTGTTTGCCGAATATCTCAAAACCAGACCTTTCGGCGGTGGTATTGGTTCGTCGGGTAACTGGGGTTTACGTTTTAGTCCGGGAACTTTTTTAGCCGAAACAGCCACTGATGGTTGGTATATACAAATTTGGGCAGAACAGGGTGTTGTTGGCTTGTCGTTTTACTTGTTAATGATTTTCTATTTTTTTATAAAATCAATTTTTCTGATTTTTTTCCGTCTCAAAAAGCCAGAGAATATTTACAAAGCCATTGCATTTGTTTCGGGTATGGCGGGCTTAATGGTTACATCGTACAGCGCTTCAAGTTTGGGGCAAATGCCCAACACTATTATCGTGGCAGTAAGTGTGGCACTCATTTCGCTAATGCCAAAATGGGAAAAGGAGGCGTTGTAACAGTTTGTATTACAGCAAAAAAAATATTTATACGACAGTATTTTAATTTTTTTAGTTACACAAAAAAAATACTCAATAGCTTATCTTTGTCGAAATTGTATTTTGTGTGCAAACTCTTGATTTGATTTTGGTTTTTACACCTTAAAAATATATACTAATGGAAAAATCAAACCGGTTTTTAGTGACGTTCGAAAATCTGCTAAATGGCAATTTTAAAGCGCTTTCCGATTTTGAATACCGTAAATTGGATAATACAGGCTTATTTTTAAAAGGCAAATTCTACGATTCGACAATTGACGTATTGCTGAAAAACTACAATGCCAATGGTACTAATGCATTCCAAAATGTGGATGGCGATTTTTTGTGTATCCTGGTTGAGTTAGATAAAATTACCGTTGTTCGCGACCGTCATGGCGCTGGTAGTCAGCTGTTTTATACCTCTACGAGTTTAAGTAACTCCATGATGTCATTCGTCGAAATGGAAGGTTTTGAGTGTAAGCCCAATTTCGAAGCGCTTTTAACCTTTATGAGTATTGGTTATATTCCATCGCCTTTCACAGCTTTAAATGCAGTGTCGAAACTTAATCCGGGTTATGCGTTGGAATTTAAAAATAACCGGATTGAAACCTTTGATTTATATAGTTATAAAAGCTATATGCAACAGGCTGGTTCTTCGAAACTTACCATCGAACAGGCTGTGACTGAATACGAAAAATTACACAAATCGGCTATCCAAAATCGAATTAAAAATGCCCAAAAAGTAGGTTTGCTATTAAGTGGTGGCTACGATTCGGGAGGAAATATTTCGGCGCTACGCGATCTGTACAAAGGCGATGTGGTGTCGTATTCCATTGGTTTTAAAGATAATCCGTGGACTGAATTGCCTTTAGCAAAATTATTATCCGAAAAATACAACAGCCGACATTACGATTACGAAATTGATGGTTCAGAAATAATGCAATTGCCCGAAATACTGAGCGCTACGGGCGATCCGTTTCAGGAAGGCGGCTTACTTGTAAATTTCACTGTTATGCAATTGGTGAAAAATACCGGCGAAAACCCCGATTTAATTTTAGGAGGCGATGGTAACGATCAGCATTTTGGAACTTCAGGCAAGGAATTGGCCATGCATTGGAAATTAAAATCCAAAGGGGTACAGTTTTTACAAAAATGGTACGATACGCTGGGCGACCTTATCCCTGCTTTTGATAAGGACAATATTCTTTTTCGAACTGAGTTTCATAACCGCAAAATCCTGCACATTCAGCAAAGCGATACGTTTGGCTTTTCGTTGCGTAAGTTGAATAATATGACTCTGAAAGGGATAAATATCAACGAATTAGTTTATTTGAAAAATGCTCCGAAAAGTTACCGGAACTTCGATGACTTTTTTTATAACCGAAATTATAATATTGATATTAAGCAGGTTATCAACGAAGTTATACTCTTTAAGTCGGCACGAATGAGTGAGTTGTTCGGAAACCGAATGTCGTTTCCATATATGAGTACCGATTTGTACAATTTCTTGAACGAAATGCCTGTTTACTATAAGTTTAAAGGAACACTCGATGAACTTTCGGCGGGAAAAGGCGTTTCGAAATACTTGCACAAAACATACTTAAAGCCAAAATTGCCAACCGAGATTACCGACCGCAAAAAACAAGGTGGTTTTGCACCGCTCCCCATTTTTCTGAAAAACGATGCGCAACGAAAAGCCTTGTTTTCCTATCTGAAACGTGCCGATGGTGTTAAAGCAATTTTCAAAATGGATAAAATTGAAAAACTGCTAAATCAATACGATGCCATTGCTGCTTCAAAATCGTATTGGTTTTGCTATCAGCAGGTTAAGGCTAATCAGATAATAAATTTACTTACTCTTGCTGTGTGGTGGGAGATGTACATTAATAAAAAAACGAATCTGAAAAACATAAACGAACTATTTTAATATTCGAAGCTTATGTTACAGGGCGAAGATATAATTTGTATAGCGAATACCAGTTGGTTTGGAAACTACGCCAAATCTACTGTGCAGATTTTGGAGCGATTGGCAAAAAACAATCGGGTGCTTTTTGTTGAATATCCTTATACAGTTAAAGATATTTATGCTACTTTGAAAGGAAAACAACAAGCACCTGTAAAGCGTATGTTGGGTATTGACAAGCGACTAAAAATTATTGATACAAATGTTGGAAGCAAGGTGTATAATTTAGTTATTCCGCCCGGAATACCGGTTTTTTTTCTAAAAGACGAACGTCTTTTCAATCTGTTTTTTCCTGTAAATGTGCTGATCTATAAATTGACACTGAAGTGGGCAATGCGAAAAATCGGTATGAAAAACCCGGTGGCAATTACGGCTTATAATCCTATTTTCGGGTTGTCGCTGTTAAATAAATTGGGTGAAAAATCGCATATTTATTATTGTTACGATGGGGTGGAGTCGGTGTTTTTTGGTAAACGAATTTTTGCTATCGAAAACCGCTTTTCGCAATTAGTGAAAGCCATTATTACTACATCCGACTATTTAAACAACGAGAAAAAGAAGTTGAATCCCAATACTTTTGTGGTGAAAAACGGTGTCGATTTTCCGGTTTTCCGTATGTTTTCGAAATCGCATGTTTACCAACGTGAGCGCAAAAGGGTTGGTTTTATCGGAAGTCTCGACCCGCGTTTCGATATTGATACCGTAGAATATGCCATTGCTAAACTTCAACATTTCGATTTTGAATTTACAGGCGATATGCGCAACGAAGCATTGAAATCGCGTATGCAGAAATTCAGCAATGTAAAATTCTTTGACCCTATAAAGCCAAACGATGTACCCGAATTGCTTGCAACTTACGACGTGGGTATTATTCCCTATATTGTGAATGAGGTGAATAAGAATATTTATCCGCTAAAAATCAATGAATACTTAGCTGTTGGTGTGCCTGTGGTTATGAATGCCTTTGCCAGTTTGCCCGAGTTCGAAGGGTTGGTAAGTGTGGCTACCGACAAAGATGATTTTGTACGAAAACTTGTTGCCGAAACCGAAGACGATTCCGAGCAACTTATTCATAAACGTATTGAATTTGCATCAACAAATTCGTGGGAAGCACGCACCGAGAGTTTTGGTGAGATTATTGAGAAGTTTTGCTAATGTGCCAATATGCTAATGTGTCAATGTGCTAATATGCTAATATGCTAATGTGCCAATATGTTAATTAAAATAAAATATTTGCGAAGCAATTTAACGGCGAAGCCCCAATAACGCGAAGCACAATAAACGACGAAGTCCAAACAACGGGCATAGCCCCATAAAACTAATATAATATGTATTACAGAAATATTGCCAATATGAATGAGGTAATAATCAAACGATTAAGTATTTTACCTCGCGATTTTGATTTGATTGTTGGTGTGCCACGAAGTGGAATGTTGCCGGCAAATCTTATTGCATTGTATCTTAGTAAACCATTTACTGATATTCATTCATTTCGAAACGGACATATTTATAAGGCCGGTGAACGTGGACAATTTATTGATGTAAAGGATTTTAAGAAAATTCTGATTGTTGATGATAGTATTGCATCGGGTTCGGCAATGACAAAAGCCAAAGCGCTAATCAAAGAAGTTTCGCCCGATTTTGAAATCTCGTATTGTGCCGTTTATGTAGTTCCGGGTAAAGAAAATTTGGTTGATTATTTTTTTGAATCAGTTCCATTACCTCGATATTTTCAATGGAATATACTGAATCATAGTGACTTGGAGAAATCCTGTTTTGATATAGATGGCGTGCTCTGTGTCGATCCGTTGGATGAGCAAAACGACGATGGGCCAAAATACATCGATTTTATTCTGAATGCAGCGCCACTTTATATTCCCAAAAGTAAAATTGGTACCTTAGTAACTTCGCGTCTCGAAAAATACCGAAACGAAACTGAAATTTGGCTACAAAAACAAGGCGTGAAATACAATAAGTTGGTAATGTTGGACTTACCCGATATGCGAGCGCGCCAAAAAGCAAATAGCCACGGTCAGCATAAAGCGAACACGTATAAAGAATCGCAATATAAACTGTTTTTTGAAAGCTCGCTGCATCAGGCGCTCGAAATTAATCGCATAACCGGAAAGCCTGTTTTTTGTACCGAAAATTTTGAAATGATTTTCGATGCACAATCTCTGGCTTACAATGTTAAAAGCGGAAAATACTTTCCATGGCTTCGCAAAATAGCACTCAAAATCAGAGATAAGTATTTCCGAAAATAAGTGGTTTTTATTGGAAATGGGTTTGTGGTATTTTAGAGCGGTATTCAAATATCGCTCTAATTTTTTTTAAATGCATTATTAAAAAAAATGTTTATTGAGTTTATTGCAGAAATATTTCTTTAATTAATGAACAAAATATTCGTCTAACTCAACGGAAAGTAGTACTTTTGCAGTCGCTTAGAAATTTCGAAAATCAATATATATTATGGCAGAAAAAAAATTGAATTTACTGGCTGATTTTCCGTCTGTTAGCGCACAGCAATGGATGGATAAAATCACAGCCGACCTCAAAGGAGCTGATTTTAATAAGAAGCTTGTTTGGAAAACGAACGAAGGATTTAATGTAATGCCTTTTTATCGGGCCGAAGACATTGAAAATCTGAAAACGACCGAAGTTGTTCCCGGTAAATTTCCGTATGTACGTGGCACTAAAGCCGACAATGCATGGTTTATCCGTCAGGACATTGTTGTAAAAGATGCAAAAGAAGCGAATGCAAAAGCACTCGATGTACTTTGCAAAGGTGCAACTTCGCTTGGTTTCAAACTGAATAAGAAAGATTTAAGCCCTGCGTACATTGCTGCACTGCTCGAAAATATTCAGGCTGAATGTGTGGAATTGAACTTTACGATTTGCACCAAACGTTCAGCTGAGCTGGCAACTATCCTGACTGATTATTTTAAATCGAAAGAGTACAATGTTGCAAAATTAGAAGGTTCTATCAACTGGGATGGTATGAACGCTATGCTGCTCCGTGGTAAAGATTTTGAAAAAGAAGAATTGGTAGGCCTTGCAAAAGCTACTTTTGAAGCCGCCTTGGGATTGCCTAAATTCCGTGTAATTGGTGTAAATGCCACCACATTGAGTAATGCAGGTGCTTTCCTTGCTCAGGAATTGGGTTATGCATTAGCATGGGGTAACGAATACCTTTCGGCATTAATCGAAGCAGGTTGCGAACCATCTGCTGTCGCTAAAAACATTAAATTCAATTTAGGAGTTGGTGGCAATTATTTTATGGAAATTGCAAAATTCCGTGCTGCTAAATTGTTGTGGGCAAATGTGGTTGATGCTTATCAGATAAAATGTATTAAAGAAGGCTGTCAGCATACAGTTGATGGTATCTGTAAATGTGCTGCCAAAATGCGCATTCATGCTCAAACAACCGAATTCAACAAAACTATTTTCGATGCAAACGTAAATATGCTTCGTACCCAAACCGAAGCCATGAGCGCTACACTTGGTGGTGTAAACTCACTGACAGTGTTGCCTTACGATTCTACTTACAAAAAAGCCGATGAATTTTCGGAACGTATTGCCCGCAACCAACAATTGTTGTTGAAAGAAGAATCGCATTTCGATAAAGTAGCCGACCCTGCCGCCGGTTCATACTATATCGAAACGCTGACCAACGAAATTGCCGCTCAGGCATGGAAAATTTTCCTCGAAGTAGAAGACAATGGTGGTTTCTTTGCCGCTATCAAAGCCGGAACAGTTCAAAAAGCCGTAAAAGCTACTGCAACAAGTCGTTTGAAATCAGTTTCAAGTCGCCGCGAAGTATTGCTTGGAACAAACCAGTTCCCTAACTTTAGCGAAGTGGCTGCAGCCAAAGTTGAATTTAGCAAAGAAGCAGATTGCGATTGCGACCATACTGGCGTTGAAAAACTTACTCCGGTTCGTGGAGCTGAGGAATTCGAAGCATTGCGTTTTGCTACCGAAGCTGCCGCTAAACGTCCGAAAGCATTTATGTTAACTATTGGTAATCTGGCAATGCGTTTGGCACGTGCTCAGTTCTCATGTAACTTCTTTGCTTGTGCAGGTTATGAGGTAGTTGATAATCTTGGTTTCAAAACAGTGGAAGAAGGTGTTGCTGCAGCTCAGGCTGCCGGAGCCGATATCATTGTTCTTTGCTCAAGCGACGACGAATACGCCGAACTTGCTCCTGCAGCTTTCAAGGCTATCGACGGAAAGCAAATCTTTGTTGTAGCCGGTGCACCAGCTTGTGCAGACGACTTAAAAGCGATTGGTATCGAATACTTTGTAAACGTAAAAACCAACGTTCTTGAAATGCTTCAGAAATTCAATTCAAAATTATTATAAACACCAAGACCCGGAGACACAAAGTAAATGAATAAAATAGAGTTAGATAATATCGGAACTAAAATTGTGGATGCTGCATATAGCGTTCATAAAGAGCTAGGCCCTGGTTTGTTGGAATCTGTTTATGAATTTTGCTTAATAGAGGAATTAAAGTCACGGAATTTGACTGTAGCCAGTCAAATGAAATTACCAGTTGTTTATAAAGGTAAAGTGTTGAACAAGGAATTTATTATCGACCTTTTGGTTGAAAATGAAATTATCATTGAACTCAAAGCAGTAGAAATAGTATTGCCAGTTCATGAAGTTCAACTTCTTACATATATGAAACTTGCCGACAAAAAACTTGGATATCTGATTAATTTCAATGTTCCAATAATTAAAGAAGGTATAAAACGAAAAATAAACGGTTACTTTAATTAATTTGTGTCTTAGTGACTCCGTGTTTAAAAAGAAAGAATATGAAACCAAATTTTAAAAATATAAATATCAAAGAAATTTCCACTTCAGGTACAGCTCCTAAAGTTGAAAGTACATGGTTGACTCCTGAGCTTATTCCGGTGAAACCATTTTATACCAAAGAAGATATTGCAGGTATGGATCATTTGAACTATGCTGCCGGTCTTCCTCCATATTTGCGCGGACCATATTCGGTAATGTACGCTATGCAGCCATGGACTATCCGTCAGTATGCCGGATTCTCTACTGCTGAAGAATCAAATGCCTTCTATCGTCGTAACCTGGCTGCCGGTCAAAAAGGTCTTTCTGTAGCATTCGACTTAGCTACACACCGTGGCTACGATGCCGATCACGAACGTGTTGTTGGTGATGTTGGTAAAGCGGGAGTTTCAATCTGTTCTATCGAAGACATGAAAGTATTGTTCGATGGTATTCCATTGAACAAAATGTCGGTTTCTATGACCATGAACGGTGCTGTACTTCCTATTCTTGCATTTTATATCAATGCAGGTTTGGAGCAAGGTGCTAAACTCGAAGAAATGGCCGGAACGATCCAAAACGATATTTTGAAAGAATTTATGGTGCGTAATACTTATATTTATCCACCAAAATTCTCGATGAAAATTATTGCTGATATTTTCGAATATACGTCGAAAAACATGCCTAAGTTCAATTCAATTTCAATCTCTGGTTACCACATGCAGGAAGCAGGTGCAACTGCCGATATTGAGTTGGCTTACACCTTAGCAGATGGTTTGGAGTATCTTCGTGCCGGAGTAAATGCAGGTATGGATATCGACTCATTCGCTCCACGCTTGTCATTCTTCTGGGCAATTGGTATGAATCACTTTATGGAAATTGCTAAAATGCGTGCTGCACGTATGTTGTGGGCAAAAATTGTAAAACAATTCAACCCTAAAAACCCAAAATCATTGGCATTGCGTACACACTCACAAACTTCAGGTTGGTCGCTTACTGAGCAAGATCCATTCAATAATGTTGGTCGTACCTGTATCGAAGCGATGGGTGCTGCACTGGGTCACACTCAGTCATTGCACACAAACGCTTTAGATGAAGCTATTGCGTTGCCAACAGACTTCTCAGCTCGTATAGCACGTAATACGCAGATTTATATCCAACAGGAAACAGAAATCTGTCGTGAGGTGGATCCATGGGCAGGTTCTTACTACGTAGAATCGTTGACTAACGAACTGGCCGAAAAAGCCTGGGCGTTGATCGAAGAAGTGGAAAAACTGGGCGGTATGGCTGCTGCAATCGAAACCGGAGTTCCAAAAATGCGTATCGAAGAAGCTGCTGCGCGCACACAGGCTCGTATCGACTCGAACAATCAGGTAATTGTAGGCGTAAACCAATACCGTTTGGAAAAAGAAGATCCAATCGATATTCTGGAAGTGGACAACACTGCCGTTCGTTTGCAACAAATCGAACGTTTGAACCAATTGCGTGCTAACCGCGACGAAGCTGCAGTTAAAGCTGCTTTAGCTGCCATTACCGAATGTGCTAAAACCGGAAACGGTAACTTATTGGAATTAGCCGTTGAAGCTGCCCGCGTGCGTGCTTCATTGGGCGAAATATCAGATGCCTGCGAAGCAGTTGCAGGTCGTTATAAAGCAACCATCAGAACAATTTCAGGCGTGTATTCATCAGAAACTAAAAACGATGCCAGCTTTAAGAAAGCTTGCGAGTTAACGGAAGCATTTGCTCAGAAAGAAGGCCGTCGTCCTCGTATCATGATTGCAAAAATGGGTCAGGACGGACACGACCGTGGTGCAAAAGTAGTAGCAACCGGTTATGCCGACTGCGGATTTGACGTGGACATGGGACCTTTGTTCCAGACTCCTGCCGAAGCAGCAAAACAGGCTGTAGAAAACGACGTGCACGTAATGGGTGTATCTTCGTTGGCGGCCGGTCACAAAACGCTGGTTCCACAGGTAATTGCTGAATTGAAAGCATTAGGCCGTGAAGATATTATCGTAATTGCCGGTGGAGTTATTCCTGCTCAGGATTACGATTATCTGTACAAAGCCGGTGTTGCAGCTATCTTTGGACCTGGTAGCCCGGTAGCGAAAGCCGCTTGTACGATTATGGATATTTTGTTGGAAGATTAAAAGCCCCCTAAATCCCGACCTCACCCCAACCCTCTCCAAAAGGAGAGGGAGGAAGAGGGGACTTTAAGAAAAGAAAAACGGACTTGCCTTGTTGGGTGTGTCCGTTTTTTTTTTTAATATGGAAGTCAGGAGACTTCCTTTCTACAGTCAGTAGCTAAAGAAGCTACACAGCGTCTGGTGTGAATTGCATGTTACTCTGAGCGGGGGTTTATTTCAAAATAAGTCGTTCTGCTTCTTCTTTTAAAATTGGTAAATACTTAATTATAATGCTCCAAATTTGTACATTTTCAATTTCATCATATCCATGTGTCAATTTGTTTCTTGTGTCTACAATTTTTCGTGCATCAATCCATAGATAGCGACTTTTGTTGCATTAACTTCTGAAATAAAATACGGATTTTTTAGTGAACGTTCGGTTATCAAATCAACATTGCGCTTCAATAATTCCCTCAATTCATATTCTAAATCCCATAAATGTTCTCCTGCAGCCACAGGATCCAACCCATCCTGAAGATTTACCAAAAAATCCACATCACTATCTTTGTTAAACTTGTCAGTCAATGCAGAGCCAAAAACATAAGCCTTTTTTATCTTATGCTTTTTAAACAACTCAATTGCGTTGGGTAAATATGCTTGAATAGCAGAGTTTATCATGAGACTATATGTTTATTTTTTTTGCAAATATACAAAACTTCTGTTGATAGCTTAACAAACTGACTCGAAATTTTGTTTGCTAAAAAATCACGGCTAAACTTCAATTGGTTGAAATTCAGCCGTGATTTTTTATTGTGTTAGGCAGAACCTTAATTTCCACCGTTTGTAGTTAAATAAACTACAAAGAGCCGCCATTGCGAGATTATACGTTACGCAGGGCAGGGATTTCTACCTGAAATGTTACCTTAGCTTTTAAGGCCGTAAAAACACGAAACATAGTATCAAAAGTTACGTTACTGGCATTGTTTTCGATGCGTGATATCTGTGCTTTTTTTACTCCAATAAGTTGTCCGAGTTGCTCTTGTGTAATGTGTCGTTCTTTGCGAGTTTGTCTTATTGCTCTACCTATCATATCCAATTGTAACTCGTATTCAAATCGATCACGTTCCGGTGTTCCGACGGTTCCAATCAGTTTGTCTTGAACCTCATCTATTGTATATGTCTTCATGATGTTTTCTCGTTTAAATATTTAATTTTTAATTGAATTGCTTTTTGTATTTCAGAATCAGGGACTTTACTTCTTTTCTTTATAAAACCGTGAGTAGATATTACTAATGTGTTTGAACTATCTGTTTTATCCCAAAATGCGAGCAAACGGTACTGAAATCCCTGATAAAGTGTTCGGAATTCCCATATATCATTGTTTATCTTTTTGAATAGCTCCGGATTATTCTCAGTTTGTGATTTACGTATATTATAAAGTATTTTCTCTGAATGCTTTCTATCAATACTTTTCAAGAATTCAAACGCTTCATCTAAAAAAACAATTTCAAATAATTTAGCCATAATTCAGCTTTTAAGCATACAAAGATAAATACAAGTTTACATATAACGAAACTTTCGCATTGTTTTTTGTAATTTTTTTGTAGGATATTGATAAACTGATGTTTTGAAATAGTTTTTTACAATCACGGCTGAACTTCAAATTGTTTTGAAATTCAGCCGTGAATTTTTAATATGCAAGTCAGGAGACTTCCTTTCCACCGGACGAAGCGAAAGACACTTCGCCCAGCTAGGAAAAATAATTATATGTTCTCGTTTATAAATTTAATGATCTTATCAATTCTTGACTTCCAGATATTTGTTTTGTCAAATTCAGAATCGTTTATTCTGTAAATTTTTTCAACAAGAACAGTTTTACCTAATAATTCTAATTCTTTTTTGGTATCATATCCAGCTCTTTTTTCAAAGCTTCTCATCGCAATTAAAGCAAAATTAATTGTCATTTGTAGTCTATTACAGATTTCAAAAATTGTTGTTACTTTAACGTCTTGTTCTGTTGGTGAACCAGCCATTATTAGTATTAAAGTTTCTTTTACTTCAATTATATATGTGCCATTGTATATAACTTCAGACTTGTCAACTTCTTCAAAAAAAGCGAATTCCGGCTCAGAACCTTTTCGTAACACGAAAATTCTACTTGGTTTTAACTCTTTACAAATTGCGTTCAAGCTTGTCGATTTTCCTGAATCTTTAGAGCCAATTATTAAAATGTACTTCATGTTTTATCTACTTGATTTTTACTTTATAATTATTTTTTTTACTAATATTTCAGTATCTGAGTTAAGTTTGAGGATACATAATCCTTTTGGTAATGGATTAAGACTTATTAATTCGTTGTTAATTATTGACTTTGATAGAAATGTTTTTCCATTCAAATCATATAGAGTCAATGTTGATTGTTTAAATTGTCCACTTATTCGTAATTCATTCGTTATCGAATTAATATATATATCAACATTTTTTGAAAACGTGTTCGGTGTAGATGAAATACTTTTTTTTGTATAAAAATAACTACCAATTAGACTTAAATACCAATCAGAGTCAAAACTAAAGCCATAGTAACTTATCAAATTACCATTGCTATCATAACTATCAACATATTTATATTCCCCTTTCCATGCGTTTTTTGTTTCATCCCATGTGTAGTATGAATCAAGAATTTGTTTGCCATCAGTATTAAATGCATATTCACTTTTGTAATTCCCTTTCCACATGTTGGTTGTAACATCCCATGTGTAAAATGCTTCTAGTGTTAGAAATCCATTACTGTCATATAAATTCTCATTTTTAAACTTATCTTTCCAAACACCTTTAGAAATATCCCAATTGTAAATTATTTCAAGAGTTTGATTACCATTATTATCGTATGCATATTCATTTTTTGATTCAACTTTCCATGCTGTGTTTGAAGCATCAAATGTATAATACAATGTTAATGTTTTTTGTCCTTTGCTGTCGAAGAAATTTTCATGTTTTGAGCTTTCTTTCAAGATGTTACTTGCAGTATCAAAGATATAATATACTTTAAGCGTATTTTGACCATTGTTGTTATAAATATATTCATATTTAGTTGTGACTTTCCACATATTGTTTGTTGAATCCCAATAATAATGTAAATAAAGTGTATTATTACCTTTACTATCATAGCCGTATTCTTCTTTTGCGCTTCTGTTCCAGATGTTATTAGTTATATCCCATTTATATGTTACACGAGATGTTTCATTACCATTACTGTCATAAGTGTATTCCTCTTTGTTTTTCCATGTATTGTTAATAGCATCCCAAGTATATTTCACGTAATATATTCGTTTATCATTATTGTCGTAGGTGTATTCATATTTGGAACCTAATTTCCATGTGTTTTTTGTGTCGTCCCAGCTATATGTTATAAAAACTGTTATTTTACCATTATTGTAAGTGTATTCATTTTTGGACCCTAATTCCCATGTGTTTTTTGTGTCGTCCCAGCTATATGTTGTATAAACTGTTATTAGACCATTAATGTAAGTGTATTCATTTTTTGATCTTCCATTCCATTCTTTGTTTATATCATCCCATTTTAATGAGATGTACATTGTTTTTAGACCATTTATATCATATGAGTAAATCCATTTGTATAAGATTTTTCCATTTATATCTTTTGATATAACACTATCCAATAGGTAAACATCTGTATTGAAATGAAGAGGAACTTTCTTTTCATTAAAATTGTTGGCCTTTGATATAGAACTAACAATTTTGTGTTGAATTTCATAATTTACTACATTATCAAATTTATTCTCATTCTCCTCCAAAGATGTTGAAGGTATAAAGCATCCAGCCGATGTTATGTTTCTGGAACAAAATTGTGCTCGCACTAATGATTGTCCACATAGTGTTGAGTAGAACGTAAACATGTAAAAAAGATAAGCGTAAAATGTTTTCATGATTTTTATATTTTAAAATTGTTCGTTTTCAGGCATAAAAAAAGCGTGGTACTCTAACTGTATCACACCTTTGAGGCCTTCGACTGCCCGACGTAAATAATAAGTTAAAGCCCACGCCGTTTGGCGCAGGCGTTTACTAACTTATTCCTTTACGATATGAAATTGTCGAAGTTTCAAAGATGGGAATAAAAGCTAACGCTTTTGATAATATGTAATAATGCCGCTGTCGCTACAGCGGGCGAGAGAAATAAAAACTTATGCCTTTGGCATATTGTATTCTATCATTCCTTTTTTTAAATAATCCATCAATTGGGTTGTGGACATTTTCGAAATTTCCTGATTAACTTCTTTTCTGATTTCACGCATCATTTTCACACAATCAAATTTTTTATTTGTCTTCATAATTTATTATATCTTTTGGTGAACGGATTTCTAAATGTGAATAGCCATTTTTAATATTTATGGCATTATAACCTCTTATTCGTTGGATATTCACTATGTGTTTAAAATTCCAACTAACTAAAATGTCAATCTCATTTACAGTAGCCAATGCAATGTGAATGCAATCTTCGAAGCTGGTTTCTCCAACTACATTTTCACGAATATATTCTTTTGCTAACTCTATAACCTCGTCGTTTACAAGTAAAACATTATGAAATATTTGCTTATCTTTAAGCAGATTTCTTACATTTTCGGGAGCTTTAATTAGTTCACGAATAGTCAAATCGGATATTGAAAGTGCATATTTATTCTCAATTACTTCATTGAAAATGATTTTTGTTTCTGTTTCAAATTCTTTATCGTAAAACCCACCAATAACCGACGTATCAAAGTATAATTTAATTTTTTTCATTACTCATTTTAACTTGATATTCCGATTTATACCATTTTCAAGTCCAATATTTTGATAAAACTAATTGAAATGCAAATGTATAAATAATTTTTAGACAACAAATGTAAATAATGAAATTTTACGGAAATTAACAAAAACAATAGTGAGAGTGCGACTTTGAGTCACCCACACACTTTTGTTACTCGGTAATAAACCCAATCCGTTTTCGGGGCTTGTCAAGTTGTTTTCTATCAGTATGCAGCTCAGCTAACGATTGATTTATAAGTTCAATTTGCATACGGGTCTCTTCATTAATATCGTTGTAATCCGTAAACACTTCTTCGATATAGGCTTTAAGTTGGTTGAGATCGGTTTGGAGTTCTGAAATCCTATCCGCAGGTTTTACTGATACTAAATTTCGAATAGCTACAAATGCACGAACAATTTGAATATTAATCTGAATTGCTGTATTGCTTCTTAATACGCTTGATAACATTGTAACACCATGTTCGGTAAAAACCAAAGGTAAAGCAGATTTCGGGCGTTTGGATTTCGATGTCATCACAAATTGTGACGACATATATTGCCACTCACTTTCAGTAAGCTGAAACATAAAATCTTCTGGAAATCGTTCAATATTCCTTTTTACTGCCTGATTCAATACACGGGTTTCAACTCCGTATATTTCGGCTAAATCACGGTCAATCATAACTCGCTGACCACGAATGAAATATATTTTATTTTGAATATTAGACGGTTGGATTTGTAAATCTTCAGACATAAAGTTAATTAGAATATTGGTTTTGAATAAAAGCTAACGCTTTTTAATAATATGTAATGCCGCTGTCGCTACAGCGGGTGAAAAATTAACCTCTCACCAGCCCTCTCGACCTCACCCTAAATCCCTCTCCATTAGGAGAGGGACTTTTAAGAGAGGGAGAGTGCGGTTTTTCAATGAAATGCAAAAATAGAGATATTTTTCTGATAAAAGATGTAAATGCTGAAAAATTTCGGGAATTAATTAAACCTTTAGTGAGGGTGTCTTTTAAAAAGACGCCCTCACTTATACTAACCAATAACCACTTCGAAGAGTAATTCTATCGCTTCATGGCTCTGTCCATCATGCGTTTGTCTTCTTTTTCTTTGAGGCTTTCGCGTTTGTCGTAATTTTTCTTTCCGCGTGCAAGTCCGATTTCGAGTTTTGCTAATCCTTTTTCGTTGACAAAAAGTTTGGTGGGAACAATGGTGTAGCCGGTTTCTTTGGTGGCTTTGTTCAGCTTTTTCAGTTCGCGGGCGGTGAGCAGGAGCTTGCGGTCGCGACGAACTTCGTGGTTGTTGTATGTGCCGAAAAAGTAAGTGGCAATGTGCATATTGCGCACCCACAACTCGTTGTTGATAAAGGTGCAAAATGTATCGACCAATGATGCTTTCCCGTCGCGAATGGACTTAATTTCGGTTCCAAACAGCTGCATACCAGCCACAAAGCGCTCTTCTATTTCGTAATCGAAAGTAGCGCGCTTATTTTTTATCAGTATGTTTGATTTTTTGAACATGGTTGGTTTTTTGATGTTGGTAAAAACAACTAAACAGAAAGTAGTTGTTGTCCCAGATTATGAATGCCTTCAATAATTTTTTTACGTTGCTCTTCTCGCGGATTGTGTAATCCTGAAGCATAATGCCCGATTTGGCGCTCATTTATTCCGGTGATGCGGGCAATGGCAGCTCTGGATACGATGCCATCGAGCTTATGAAGTAATGCTGAAACTTCGTAAGTATATTGAAACTCAAAATTACCTGATAATATTTCGGCAGAAACCTCATCGCCATCTTTTACACAGCCATTTACGTGAAATCGAAATGCATTTCTAATTTCGCTGAATAACTTTTCCAATGATTTACTTGTAGTAGCTATAATGCCAAAATAATTTATTTCTGCACAATAATTGTCGCCACTCCAGCTTATTTTTACCCTTATTTTTTCCATCTTTTTTACATTTTTGAAACATTGTTATTTCCAACCCGCTTGTTTAAAGATACTATTTAAAATCTCCTGACTTAATGTGTCGCTTGGTTTTCCGTTGACTGTAACTTTGCCTTTTTTTGTGGGATGTTTATATTGTCTGTGACTACCTTCCTGATTTAAAAGTACCCAATTGTCTGATTTAAGCATTTTCAATATCTCAGAAACTTTGAATTTTTTCATAGATAAATTTTTAGTCAAATTATTTTGCAAATGTAGTACTTTTACTATATATTGAGTTGTGTTTAATTGAATAAATCTTTTCTTTTAAGTATATTTAATGAATGATATTTTTACTTACCCGTAGGGGCACGCCCAAAGCATTCGGATTGAATTTTCAGATATGCGCCTTTTTTTATACATTTGCAGTTGGAAATATAACGGGAGGCAAGGGGAGATTATGCTTTTTTCAGAAGTAATTGGACAACAGGATATTAAGGATCGGTTTATTCGTTCGGTGCGCGAAAAGCGTATTCCGCACGCTCAGTTGCTTCGAGGCCCCGAAGGGATTGGTAAATTGGCTTTGGCGGTTGCTTACGCACAGTATATTTGTTGCGAAAACCGTGGCGAAACGGACTCCTGTGGGGTTTGTCCGTCGTGTGTGAAGTTTCGGAAGTTGGCGCATCCCGATTTGCATTTTGTATTTCCGATAATAAAACCGGCTGGAAAAACGAGTACGGTTTGTGATGATTTTATTGTTCCGTTCAGGGCAAAAATTACGCAAAGTCCGTATTTTGGTGTGAACGAATGGTTTGCCGAAATTAGCGGCGACGCTAAGCAGGGCATGATTTATTCGAATGAAAGTCAGGAAATTATCCGCAAACTCAGCCTGAAAACCTATGAGTCGGAATACAAGGTGATGATTATTTGGCTGCCTGAAAAAATGAACATTGAGTGTGCCAATAAATTGCTGAAAATTCTGGAAGAACCACCCGAAAAAACAGTTTTTTTGATGGTTTCGAACTCGCCGGACGAAATGCTCACGACAATACTTTCGCGAACGCAGCAGATTATTGTTCCAAAACTGCGCGACGAGGATGTTGTGGTAGCTTTGTTGAAAAACAGAGAGCTGGAAATTACGCAACACGATGCGCTGAATGTTGCCCGCATTGCTAACGGAAGCTACCTGGCAGCGTTGGCAATACTGAGTGAAGATGATGAAAATAAGGTGAATTTTGAACGGTTTGTAACTATAATGCGATTGGCCTGGATGGTTGGCAATAAAAAAGACCATGCATCGCTCAAAACTCTCAGGAAGTGGGGAGACGATATGGCGGCTGCAGCTATTGGGCGCGAACGACAGAAAAAATTTCTGGCTTATGCCCAGCACCTGACGCGTGAGAATTTTATTTTGAACCTGAAAAACAAAGATTTAAATTATTTTGTAAGCTACGAATTTGATTTTTCGCAAAAGTTTTCGCCTTTTATCAATGAGCGAAATGTGGAGGATATAATGAAAGAATTTGAGCTTGCCGAACGACATATTGAACGAAATGTAAATGCTAAAATGGTATTTTTCGATTTGGTTCTGAAGATTATTATGCTGTTGAAGAGATGAGTTGATGTGATGATGTGGTGATGTGGTGATGTGATGATGTGATGATGTGTTGATGTGATGATGTGATGATGTGCCAATGTGGTAATGTGCTAATGTATTAATGTATTAATGTGTTGATGTGCTGATGAGAAGATGAACTTAATTTCTAATTTCCAAATTTCTTATTTTCTAATTTCTAACTTCTAACTTCTAATTTTAAAAAATGGACATAACTCTAAATAATGGTGGTTGCTGTATTACAAAAGGAGGCTGCGACTGCCGATCCAATAAAAAGTTGGGTGTGTACGATTGGTTAAGCGATTTGCCTGAAACCATGAATGATACCGACTTTGTGGAAGTTCAGTTTAAAAATACGCGTAAAGGTTATTTTTTGAACAGTACAAAAATTCCGCTCGAAAAAGGCGATATAGTTGCAGTTGAGGCTTCGCCGGGACACGACATTGGCGAGGTAACATTGCTTGGCAGGTTGGTGTTGTTGCAGATGAATAAAAATAATATTGATCCGGCCCGATATGAAATTCGCCGTGTATACCGAAAAGCGCGCGAGGTGGATATTGAAAAATATAATGAAGCCAAAGCGCGCGAGCAGGAAACAATGATTAAAGCACGACAAATAGCTGACAACCTGAAACTTAATATGAAAATTGGTGATGTGGAATTTCAGGGTGATGGAAACAAAGCAATATTTTATTATATCGCCGATGAGCGTGTTGATTTTCGTCAGTTGATAAAGGTTTTTGCCGAGCAGTTTCGCATTCGCATTGAGATGAAGCAAATCGGTGCTCGTCAGGAAGCGGGTAGGATAGGGGGTATCGGACCTTGCGGGCGTGAATTGTGTTGCTCTGGTTGGATGACAAGTTTTAGTTCGGTATCAACCACAGCTGCGCGTCATCAGGATATTTCACTTAATCCGCAGAAATTAGCCGGACAATGTGGTAAGTTGAAATGCTGCATGAACTTTGAAGTAGATAGCTATATTGATGCTCAAAAGGATTTCCCATCGAAAGAAACACCTCTCGAAACGTCAGATAGCACATATTATCATTTTAAAACGGATGTGTTTAAAGGGCTTATAACCTACTCAACATCAAAGGAATTTGGTGCAAATCTGGTTACTATTGATGTGGAAAGGGCTAAAGCTGTAATTGCATTAAATAAACTCGGTCAACGCCCGGATGTGCTTGAAATTAAAGCAGATGGAAGTAAACCCGTGCAGGTTGACTATACCAATGTGGTGGGACAGGATAGCTTAACACGTTTTGATTCACATAAAAAATTAAAGCCGAAAGGCAATAATAATAACAATAATAACCGGAATAATCGTCCGGCAGGAAATCCGACTCCCAACTCACGGGATAAAAACCGGACGAACGCACCAAAATTAATTAAACGCAATGACCAGAACCCTCCGAAAGCTGATTAATATTGTTTTAATTGTTTTGCTTTTTGCTTCGTGTACGGGCGATGCTGTGTTTTTTAGTTATCGGCCTGTAAACGAAACGGGCTGGAACAAAGATAGTGTTTTCACTTTTGATGTGCAGATTGAAGAACCTGCGCATTTATACAATTTATATATAAACACTCGCAACAGAGGTGAATATCCGTACCAAAACCTGTGGCTTTTTGTGCGTGAAATAACACCTGATAGTGTGATAACTAACGATACCATTGAGTTTTATTTGGCCGATGAATTTGGAAAATGGCTTGGTTCGGGTGTGGGTTCGGTTTATAATATGCCTGTAGTTTACAAGCAGAATTATAAGTTTGCCAAAAAGGGTGTTTATCGCTTCGAGATACAGCAGGGAATGCGCGATTCGATACTTGCCGGTATTAATGATGTGGGTTTAAAAGTAGAAAAGGCAAAGTAAAAATGGGAAAGAATAAGTTGGCAAAATTTGCCGATATGGAGCAGTTTGAGCATGTGTTTCAGATTTCGTCGCATGTGCTGCGCGAAGGAAACAGTCTGGAAATGAAAGGACAATGGAACGAAAAGTTTTTTGGAAATAATAATCCTATCGTACTGGAGCTCGGTTGTGGTAAAGGGGAATATACCGTTGGTTTGGCGCAACTTTTTCCGGATAAAAACTTTGTGGGCGTTGACATTAAAGGGGCTCGTATGTGGACCGGTGCTAAAGATTCGCACCAAAAAGAGCTGAAAAATGTGGCATTTCTGCGTACCGATATCGAAATGATTCATCATTGCTTTGCTGCAGGCGAAGTGGCCGAAATTTGGCTCACTTTTCCCGACCCGCAAATGAAAAAAACGACAAAACGCCTTACAGCTACCAATTTTATTCGCTCGTACCTGCAGTTTTTGCAACCCGACGGAATTATTCATCTGAAAACCGATAGCAATTTTATGTTCACCTATACCTGCGAAATGGTGAAGTTAAATAAGTTTCCGGTGGTTGTATCTACTTCCGATTTATATGCTTCCGATTATGTTGACCCGATATTGGCTATAAAAACCTACTACGAGCAACAATGGCTCGGGCGTGGATTAAGTATAAAATACATTCAGTTTAAGCCATTGCATAATACGCTTTTAACAGAGCCTGATATTGAAATTGAGCACGATTCGTATCGCAGTTTTGGCCGCAGCAAAAGGCATGGAATGGAGGAGTAATCCTCCATTTTTTATTGTTTCTCAGTCAGATACTTCCAGTAACGAACGGGCAAATGCTGCCTGTGAAGTTTGGGGTTAATGCGCTCTTTAATGGTCATGGCTTTGAAATAACCACGCCACAAATCCTGATACATTTTTTCGTCTTCGGCCATTAGTTTTTCATCTAATTTTCCATCCGGAAACAAATCGGTGTTGTCTAATGTCATTTCAGTTACGGTTTTCAAATCGTAATAATACCCATAATTGCGGCAGGTATCGTAAATAATCCATTTCTGGTCGGCAAAACGGTCTTTGAAATGATAAATTGTCAGAGGCAGCGCATTATGGTCGGGCGAAACGGGAGCAAAAAACACATCGTCGGCCGCCTTCTGAAATCGTACAAACTCAATCATGCGGTGCTTTTCACGGTTTACCTTTTGGGCTGTTTTTTGCATTTGTAGCACATCAGTATCGGCAAAGTTTGTTTCGATTGATATCGTGCTATCGAACGCTTTACGGGCAAATCTGAAAATGAGTTCATCACTGCCAGCCAACTCCGACAACCACACGTAAGTAATCATATTCAGCGCATTCTTTGTCAGTTTTTTTTCCAATCCCTGCCACACGCGTGCCGATTTATCTTCTTGTGTAACGACCGTAAAAGTTTCGTCAACAAACAAAGGTTCCTGCTCATCGGGCGCAAGCAGTTTATCCGGAAATGTCTTTCGGGCATAAGCGTCGAACAAGGCTGTCATTAATCCTTCGAGTGTTTTATCGTATCGGAAAATTATCATTTTTAGTTTAATAAGATAGATTTGACCCCCCAACCCCCAAATGGGGGCTTTAAGACGCAGTATATTTTATTTTTCATATCCTTTTTGGAGAATATGTCTTAGCCCCCAGTAGGGGGTTGGGGGTCATTAAACCACTAAATGAAATATCCCCTTCTTAAAAAATACTCCTTAGCTTGACGGCAATGCCCCAATTGGGGGTTTGGGGGTCGAAAATAAAAAAATAAATCATGAAAATTTCTTTACAGTATAATTTCTATAATTATCATTTTACTGGTCGAAAGGCAAAATTAATTGCTGTTGGTTGTCTTTTCCTTTAGTTACTTTTTGGGCTGTAAGCAATTTACGCACATATTCGGGCGAAGTATCGCTTACGGTAGAACTTGTCAGTTCGTTGCAGGTAATAAAATACTGCGCTTTTTTCATCACAATACCCATTTTCTTTAAGTCGCCCGACCTCAGTTTTGCAAAGCGGCGCGAAGCCACAATCAATTTAGCCGATTTTACCCCAATACCCGGAATACGAAGAATCATGGCATACTCAGCCTTATTTATGTCCACCGGAAAAACTTCGGGATGACGCAATGCCCAAGCCAGTTTGGGGTCAATTTCCAGGTCGAGGTCAGGATAGGTATCGTCCACAATTTCATTCACTTTAAAATCGTAAAACCGCAGCAGCCAATCGGCCTGATACAAACGATTTTCGCGCACAAGCGGTGCTTGCTTTAGTGCAGGCAAACGACTATCGTACGAATTTACAGGAATATAGCCCGAATAATATACACGTTTCATGCTGGGGCGGTTATACAAATCGACCGAGGTATTGAGTATTTGTTTGTCGCTTTCGTTGGTAGCACCAATAATCATTTGCGTGCTCTGACCTGCCGGAGCAAAACGCGGTGCATGCCGATATTTTTGACGTTCTTCGGCACTTTGCAAAACTCCTTGCTGTATAAAAAGCATTGGTTTGTAAACGCTATCGTGGTCTTTTTCAGGAGCAAGCAGTTTCAAATTTAGTTCCGAGGCTATCTCAATATTCACACTCAAACGGTCGGCATACAAACCAGCTTCGTGCACCAAATGCTGACTGGCACCCGGTATGCTTTTCATATGAATATAGCCGTTGAACCTATGAACAGTGCGCAAGTCTTTGATAACCCTCACAAGTCGCTCCATGGTATAGTCTGGGTCGCGCACAACGCCCGAACTCAGAAACAAACCCTCGATATAATTACGGCGATAAAATTCGATGGTTAACTCTACCAACTCACTTACCGAAAATGTGGCCCGCTTCAGGTCGTTGCTCCGGCGATTGATACAATATGCACAATCGTAAATGCAATGGTTGGTAAGCATTATTTTGAGCAGCGATACACAACGACCATCCTCGGTAAAGCTATGACATATCCCCCAGCCCGACGCACTGCCAATTCCGTTCGGTGTACTCTTGCGGGTTGTACCGCTCGAAGCACACGAAACGTCGTATTTAGCCGATTCAGCCAGTGTTTGAAGTTTATCGAGTATCTCTGCTTTCATTGCTGGCAAAGTAAGCAATTTTACACGAAAAAACTGATACGGAAATTCTTAAAAAATTGGTTATGTTGAAAAGTTTTTGTTGAACTCTCTTTTGTTGGTGATATCCAGAATTTTAAGTAAAACTTACAAATAACAAAGCTGAAACAAATGTTGAGCACAAGTTATTCTGACATCAACATTTCCACCCATATTGGCAATAGTCAGCAATAACTCTCTGAACTTCAGCTTGTCGCTTTCAGATAACGAAGCTATATGAATAAAAGAATCGTGCGGATCAAGCTTCAGTGCTGCATCCCAACTGTAAATGGAATTGAATCCCAGTTCCGACAGCGCAAAACTGATTGCTTCATAGTCCCGCTCTTCGTCTATTCCACCTTCGGCCGAAGCAATGGTCTGAAAAACGCAGTGCAACACCGCTAATTTTTGAATTTGTTCTAATTCTCTCATAATAAAAAATTAGCTTATTTTCGTTTCCGCTTTACAACGTGCAACAACGAATCCCACGGGTAATACAACATCATTCTCGGCCCTGAGAAACGCATAATTTCACGTATTTTATCCCGTTGAACCGTATTTTTGTAGCAATGAATCTCACAATCGGAACATGCGCCCTTATTATCTCCAAACGGACATTTATCTAATTTTTTATGACAAAACGCTTTTAACGAAGCACAATCTGCACACAATTCCTTTTTTCGCGTCCTGTGCTTCCGATGACAATAAAGCTCTATCATTAAGCCCACTATGTGTTTTTCGTAATCAATTTTTGGCATTTGTCTGATAAAAACAGTTTGAATTTTCAGTACAAACTTAATCAAAGTAATTGAATTGTAAGTTAATGATGCAACTAATAATATTGAAAAACTTACGATTTAGTATTAATGTGAGGTACAATTATTTAAAATACAAAAGAGCCCATGCAAAACACGGACTCTTTCAATTGAATTATTATTTTACTTTAATCCTTAATACATCGCACCGACATATAATTTGCTTTTGTATTACTACCACCATTCAGTATATAATTCTGTGTACCAATAATTGAAATCATATTTCCATTTGCTACACTATACTCGGTACCAGTCCATATAAAACAAGTCCAGTTACCAGCCACAAATCCTTGTTGAAAAACACCTCCTGTTTGCTCATACGTCAAAGTATTATAAAAACCACCGGGTAGAGCCGAAAAGCCACTGGAGTTATTAATTGCTAAATTGTCGCCTACAGTACCGCCTACACCTCCAGAAGTTACATTCCAGTCTATGTTAGCAGCAAGTGCTTTTACGGCATTTAATGAAACTCCCGGATTAGCAGTAACATAATTTATTAGGGTAGTCCATTCAGCAGCTGTAGCCACATGCCATCCTTCCGGAGCTAATTTTCGGCTATCGTTCACGGCATACCAGTTGTATAGATGTCCCCATTTGGCACCATACTCTGCGGAATTGTCATAATCAACCCAGGCTCCGGACTGTGGTAATCCTTTGCTTTCAATAGCACTACCATCGCGATAATGTGTAGTTTTAAGGTTTTCTACCATCCAGGTCTGAGTTCCTATTGTAACAGAAGTATATACATTACCATCAATATCAACGATGCCGTCCATAACTTCAGGGGTTGTAAAACTTATTTCTGTTCCATAAGCTGTACCACAGCTATTAGTGGCATAAGCACGAACATAGTATTTTGTATTGGCAGTTAAACCGGTCATTACACTTTTGAATGCACCGATTGTACCCGATTCTGTAGTTTTGGTACTTAACGAAGTAGTAGGAGAAGTCGATGTACTCCAACATATTCCTCTTTGAGTAATTGTTACTCCTCCATCATTAATTACATTACCACCACTTACAGCTGTGGTAGTTCCTGTTACCAAAGCAGCATCGGTATCCGACAATGTTGGAACTTCATCTTTAATACAACGTACTGATAAACACAACGCTTTAGGAAAAACATTTCTGTTAATATAATTGCCATTGTAACTAATTTGTCTGTACCAAATATTACCTGCTGCATTGGCCTCAGTTGCAGTCCACCAATAGCCCTGGTAGTCTTTTGAATAGAAACTTCCAACTGTATTACCATAACCTCCCGGAATTAGTGAAAGTCCGGATGAGTTATTTAAATTGAGGTTAGATCCTATAGTACCAGTGTTATTATGTAAAGTCCAGTCAGTTGAAGCAGCAAGCGCTTTGACCGCATTTGGAGAATAACCTTTATTTGCAGCTACATAATTCTCAAGTGTTGTCCATTCAGCATCCGTAGCCACATGCCATCCCACAGGAGCAATTTTACGGCTATCATTTACAGCATCCCATTTATAAAGACATCCGTATTTTGTAGCATTCGAGGCTAAATTATCATAAACATACCAACCTTTTTGAGGAAATGATGGAATATTATTAATATAACTGGTGAAGATTATTTCACTGCCATCCCGATATTTCGTTGTTCTCAAATTCTCAGCCATCCATGTTTGTGTTCCGATTTTTACAGTAGCATACACATTGCCATCAATGTCTGTTAATGTTCCGGTTTCTCCCTTTGTGGTGAAACTTACTTCGTCTCCATAGCTTGTGCCCAAAGCACTAGTGGCATACGCTCGTATATAATATTTTGTACTCGGCGTTAAATCAGTCATTTCGCTTACAAAGGCACCTGTAGCTCCTGTTTGTATGGTTTTTGTGTTTAACGAAATGGTAGGTGCAGGATTTGTATCCCAACATACACCACAAGCAGTAAGTGTTTCGCCTCCGTCTGCTGTTACATTTCCTCCTGTTGATGCAGTGGTTGTAGTTATTCCCGAAACAACTGTTGTCGTAAGAATCGGGGCATAGTTTTGAAGGCATCTGACCGAAAATCCTAAATTTTTTGTCCAGTTTTCGTGCAGCACTTGTCCACCCGACGAAACTAAAAGTCTTCCCCAGCCATTAGATGCACTGCTTTCCGTTGAACTCCAAATGGAAAACATCGAACCTAAATCGTTGAATGAGCCATTGTCACCACGGTACCCACCGGGCAAGGCTGAGAAGCCGGATGCGTTGGTAGCTCCGGTGTTTGGTGAAAGCCAATTTGTAGTTCCTGTGTTTTTAAGTTTTCCGCCAGCTACACTTTCTCCGCCTAAAAAGTCGGTTAAGGTTGTTAACTCGGATTCTGAAGGTATATGCCAACCAACAGGCGCAATTTTACGACTATCATTCACAGCATACCAATTGTAAAGATGACCATAAATGTTTCCGTTTGCTGATAAATTTGAAAAATCGCACCATGCTCCGGTTGATAAAGCTCCCCATGCTGAATTGTCTGTTATATTAGCAATAGCATCACCATTACGGTAGTGTGTTGTTTTCAGATTTTCAACCAACCAGGTTTGAGTTCCGATAGTAACAGATGTATATACATTTCCATCAATATCTTTAATTGCATCCACTGTATACACTTTTTCAAATGTAACACTGTCGATGGAATTAATGGCACTTTTGTATGCAACTGCACCAACTTTATAAACATACAACGTGTCCTGTGCTTCAGTAAAACCGACTGAAATAAATAGTCCGAATAAAATTGTCCAAAGTGTTTTCATAATATTTATATTAATAAGCCCACAAGCCTCCTAAAGGTGGATGTGAAGACCAGGATTATTATTTTGTTTGCTTCAATTATTTTATAAATTTAGCAGTTCCAATACTACTTCGAAGCAGGTAGAGTCCTTTTGGTAAAGAGGTTACAGAAATGCTGCTTTTATTGCTGAGTAAAATAGTGCTTAATACTACTCTTGCATCAATACTTACAATTTCAATTTGCAATGGAAAAGTACTTTCCAATTCGATATTCAGGATGTCCACTACCGGATTGGGATAAATCCTTAGTTTGTTTTTAGTATTTTGCGAAACCAATTCGGTTGTAATATTTTCGGCAAAAGTTAAGTGCTGAATATCTGTTCGAACAAATGTGCTAAAGCTCGCATCTTTCTTATTTACTTTAACTTTTCCATCTTCAAATGTAAGGGATTTAAGTGTAGTCAAATTATATGGAGTATTAGCTCCTGACTTCACCTTAACAAAAAGTGCTGTTTGCGAGAGTATAGCCTGAATTCCAAAGCAACAAAGCAACACACCGAATGTAATTTTTTTATAGTTCATACGCTTCAATTTTTAGCTCCAATCTTGTATTACAAAGTTTTTGAAGGGGAGTTAATACTAATTAATTTCTAAGAGAACTAAAATTTTCACAAAAATACAACCAGATAAATTTTTTATGTGTAATAAAATCTATAAAAATATAGTCATAAAAAAAAGAATCATTGTAGTAAAGGACTTCCACATCACAAAAAAAGTCCATCTGGACAGTGGACTTTTTTTGTGATGAAATAAACGCAATTACCTATTTTGCAATACATTTAATATTGTAACATTCCTTATTGTCAACGATATTGAAAATCAGGTTTCCTTTAGAGGCATTTTTATAAACCATATTGTTCTGAACATTATCGTACACTGCAACAATACGACCTGCCATATCTAAGGCCTTCACTGTGGCTGCGCCACTTAACCCGCTGACAAAAAAACCATTACTCAACATAACAACTTTAATTTCTTTATTTTGAGTTGTTTCTAAAGCAGTAGAGATGTCCGGTTTCGTTACAATTTTAAATCGGTCGGAAATAGTGCCAATAGTTGTCGTATTAAAAGTATAACTATTTTGTTCGTTTAAATTTATACGGTTACCATTGGAATTATCTACTAAAATAGCTGTTTGATTTTGAGTAGCATTGTTGAGTTTAATGGTATAATTTCCGGCTATACCAATACGCATACCCAGTGCCACTTCGGTAGTTGACACGGGCAAAGAATTGATTGCCACATCAAAGGTTTGTGCTTTGCTCCAAAGTTGTGGAACACTACTATTTAAACTCAAAATTTTTGCCGCATCAATATTCAGTTCGTATTCGTTAAGAGCTCCTTCCATAAACCTGATTTGTGCTTTGTCACTAAATGTTCCGTTGCTTATATTTAAGTCAATTTGGCTGTATTCAGGCATATTTACTGCCGAAGGCGCTTTGAGTGCTCGTCCTGCATTGGCAAAAGTTAAATTGGTATTGCTTGCTTGCATTAAAAATGCACCAAATGGATTTAGTTGATAGTTATCCACCGATTTTTGCTTCACCATATAGGTCTGACTGTTTTGGTCGTACACATAGAAGTAAGTTCCCTGACTAAGATTAGCAATGTCGAAAGCGGTTGTAAATGGAATTCCCACTAAGTTCCAACCATGATGAATGGAGCTGGCATTGGTGTGATTGTCGATTATAGTTGTCGATTTATCAGCATTTGCAAACATATCGCTGTTTGTGGTACCAATAAAGTCGATTTCGATATCGCTTTTAACCAAAATCGCATATCCTTTTTTTGCCAAAAGTGGTCCGGTGGTTACAGCATCCCAGTTAGGGCTGTTCGTCACAGCTGTTGTTCCGGTTTGATCGCGACGAGCGCCATTGTATTCAATAATGTATAAATCGTCGTAAGCAGGGCCGGTTGCTGTTTTAAAATCACCAATAGTAACAGCAGTTTGTGTACTTGTTTTTTTGATATTTGCAAACGTAACATCGAATGGGAAACTAATAAAATACCAGCCCGAAGCAGCTTTCAGGTCTTTACGCAGAATAACAGTGCCCGGAGTAGTGGCTGTGCCTGTGTTTTTAAGTTGTGCAGAGTTGGTATCGGTCGATTTCAATATAATTTTTCCTTCGTTTAAAATTTCGGTATTTACCGTAACTTTGGCATCGGCAGGAATAATTAATTCGTTACCCGCAGGATTTGATACGCTTCCGATAGTATTGTTTGTTGTGAGTTTCAAATTCACATTGCGTAGTGGAATAATTGCCCCGGTAGTATTAATTGCTGCATCGATAACAGGATTTGAATTCGACGATATAATCATTGATCCGGTATTAACAGAGCTGCTGATATTGAGTTCATTACCCAAATCCCATTTATAAACACCCACATTATCGGTGGCAGTTGGCGCAGCACCTGAACTCCAGTTGGCAGCTGTACTCCAGGTCGAACTTTCGCCACCGAGCCAGGTATTGAAAGCAGTGGAAGCTACCCAATCCGTTGCCGCATCCATATTGGTAAGTGTACCGTTGTATGCATTGGCAGTTTGGTCGTAAAGTGTGGAGCCATCTTTTTGATCCATGCGATAGTAAGCTACTAAATTTGTTTCATTACCAGCAAGTGTCCGCATCATATTTTCACGAATCTGAGCTTCTGTTCTGGTTGTATTCCAGACTCTTACCTCATCAATCTTTCCAACAAAACATTCGTTTAAACTATTGTATCCAATTTTAACGGTATTACTCATAGCAGGAAATGAACCACTGTAGCTTCCTGTTTTTTCTAATTTACCATTCATATAAAATTTCATGGTTGTACCATCCCAAGTGCCGGCATAGTGCGTCCAGGTGTTTAAAGGCATATTTTTGTCAATTTGCAGATAGGTGTATGTACCTAACGAATTACTTAAAAAAAGCCGTGGTATTCCTGCATCTATACGTAGCAAAAATTGCAAATCGCTTTGACCTCCATAATTTCCGATTATGGTTTTGTAATATCCTCCGGTTGAAGTTATATATGACCAGGCTTCTACCGTAAAATTATTTGTGCCTGTTAAGCTTGAAGTCAGGGCATTACCACAATCTACATAATCATTTGCTCCGTCAAAATCTAATGCTTGTCGCGGCCCGGCAAAAGCACCCGACATTTTCCATGTTGGTCCGTTAGTAAGTGTTCCTGTATTATTGTTTCCACTATTATCGGTAAGTGTGGTGCCGCTACCATCACTCATTTTGTAATACGCTTTCAGATTGGAATGGGTGCCAATTTCTTTGTACATATTGGCTTTAATTTCGGCTTCGGTACGGGTTATGTTCCATACCCGAACTTCGTCAATACTACCTATAAATGGTCTGTCCGGGTAATTAACGTCGCCATGATTTCCGATAAATAAAGGATAATTAGTTGATTGAATATCCGATGTCCATGGAGTTGATTGTATAAGTTTACCATTTATATAGAGTTTTACATTAGCACCATCGTATGTGCCTGCTAAATGAGTCCATTTGTTAAGTTCAATACTGGATTGTGGGCTTATAGCAAAGCCTGTATTCGCATAAGTGTTTGACACATAAAACTCTACTATACCATTGCTTCCACATCGTAAATTATAACCATGAGAAATATCTGATAATTTGTTTACAATTACATTTTCCCAATAATTAGTCGAAAATGAAGTTGGAAACACCCAAGCCTCTAAGGTAATAGCTTTGCCGGTAATATTCAAGGATGAAGCATTACCGCAGTTTACATATTTAGTACCACTAAATTGAAGTGCATTTCCGCCAATTTGAGCTGAGACTGTTGCTGACATAACTAAAGCCGCAACAACGAGTTGAGTAATTTTCTTCATATTGATAGTATTTAAGCATTGTTTGATTTGTAAGGATCTTGCTGCATAAAGTCAGGCAATATTGTCTGAGGGCTATACGCATCGCCTGGTGCTTGAATTCCCGATGCCAACTGAAGTGAAATTTCGTTGTCCAGACAAACTAATTCAATAGTAGGCTGTGAGTACTTTTTCTGTGTTTGATTGTTCATAGTGTTTATTTTTTATTGGTAGCCGATATTGGTAGTGAGTTTGCAAAAATAAACAGTTAAATGTTAATTTATTGTAGTAATAAATGGAAAAATGATGTAGTATAAATTACAAACATGCTGATAAGCAGACAGTTCAAAGTCTGTCATTCAGCGAAATCTGAATATCAAAATCCAACAAGCCATTTATTCCGGTATTCGATATTGTGTTTTTATCGAAAAATAAAACTCACTTCCTTTATTTTCTTCACTTTGTACACATAGAATTGAGTTCATTTTTTCGGCTAAAAGGCTCGATATAGTCAATCCCAGGCCTATACCTCCAAATTTTCGGGTTGTACTACTGTCTCCTTGCACAAATGGTTTGAAAATTTTTTGTATTTTCTCTTCCGACATGCCGATTCCTGTATCTTTAACCGAAAACCGATACGTGCAGGTTTGATTGTTGATACTTATTTTTGAAATTCGGAGTTCTATTTGTCCTTTAGGAGTGAATTTTCCAGCATTAGAAAGTAAATTGATAAGTATTTGTTTTAGTCGTATCGGGTCAAAATAAGCAAAACGTGGTATATCGGGTTCGATAATCAACCTAAGTTCTAATCCTTTGGCTTCAATCTGTAATTTTACAGATGAAATAGTTTGATGTGCTAACTCTATTATGTCTGTTTCAACAATATTCAGGTCAAATTTTCCGGATTCAATATTTGAATAATCGAGAATGGAATTTAATATGCCTAATAAGTTTTTACCTGAAATATGTACGTTTTCACAATATTGTTTTTGCAAATTGTTTAAACCCGAATCCAATAGTAATAACTCGGTAAAGCCAATTACAGCATTGAGCGGTGTGCGAATTTCGTGGCTCATATTGGCTAAAAACTCCGATTTTACCCTATTTGCATCTTCTGCTTCTGCGATAGCCTGCATTAATACATCTTCAACCTGCTTTTGTTCGGTAATATCCGACATCGTTGTGAGAAGGCAATTTGTATTGTTGAGCATTAACTTTGCAATAGAAAACAGCCCGTTGAGTTTTTTACCTGTTTTTGTGTTAATAATTACCTCAACATTCCGAATTTCACCTTGCCTGTTAAATTCTTCAATCAGTCTCGATCGTAAATTTTTATCTTCGAATAGGTTGAGTTCTTTTGATGTTTTACCAATAGCCTCTTCTTTGCTGTAACCAGTAGCTTTTTCGAAAGCATCATTTACATTTATATACTCTCCGGTTTCTTCGATGCTAATGGCCATTAAACTACTGTTAAGCCTGAATGCCATTTCAAATTTCTGCTGTGTCTCTTGTTGTTTCAGGAAATTATTTTTAGCAATCGTTATATCGATTAATTCCGCTGTAAAATAATATTTTTCGGTCGAATATACATGTACATGATACCATTTCTTCACATCAGACGAATATACTTCAAATTCAGTATCTTCACCTGTAAGAGCCACTTTCCCATACGTGCCAATCCAATCAAAATCCCATTTATCGAAGTTTGGAATTACTTCCAGCACACGCTTGTTAATAATATCTTAGGCTCTGAGTTTTGTGTATTTTTCAAAGGTGCTGTTTACTTCCAGAAATACATAATCAACAGGGTTGTTTTCATCATCTACGATGATTTTGTTATAAGTGTAAGCGTAAAGCGGACTATTATTCATAAATTGTAAACTTAAGATTTATAGTTTATAAGTAGCATTTGGTTTTGCTTCTTAAATGTATTTCGCAAAAATAGTTGCTTGGAATGAAATGAAATGTAATAAAAAGCAGAAAAATACAGTCGTAATAAATTTAGTTGTTGTAGTAGTAAAGGGAAAAAGGTATGAAAATAAAATTAGAAATGCAAAAAAACGGCTTCACATTTCTGCGAAGCCGTTTTCTTTTCCCCTCTCCTTTTGGAGAGGGGTTAGGGGTGAGGTCTTATTTGTTTTTCTCTACCCAAACCCGAGCATTTACAAACGCTTCCACCCACGGAGTGATTTGGTCGCTGTTTTTGCGGTCGGCAGGGTAGTTGGCACATTGCCATGGGAAAATAGCACGCTCAGGGTGTGGCATCATAGCCAAATGGCGACCGTCACCAGAGCAGATACCTGCTGTGGCATAGTCAGAACCGTTTGGATTGGCCGGATAACCCGCATGTGTGTATTTGGCAATAATGTTATACTCGTTCTCTGCTTTTGGTAAATAGAATTTACCTTCGCCGTGCGCTACCCAAACACCTAATTTACTCCCACTTAACGAACCTAACATTACCGAATTGTTTTCAGGAATAGTTAAGCCTACAAAGCCCGATTCAAATTTGTGCGAGTCGTTGTGCAACATGCGTGGTTTCACATCGTGCTCAGGAGTAATTACGCCCAATTCCACCATCAACTGACAACCGTTACAAATACCCAAACTTAATGTATCGGTACGTTTGTAGAAATTATCCAACGCCAGTTTAGCTTTTTCGTTATAAAGGAAACCACCAGCCCAACCTTTGGCCGAACCAAGTACGTCGGAGTTAGAGAATCCACCACAGAACACCACCATATTTACATCTTCCAACGTTTCGCGACCAGTAGCCAAGTCAGTCATGTGAACATCTTTTACATCGAATCCTGCTAAATATAGCGCGTAAGCCATTTCGCGTTCGCCGTTTGTTCCTTTTTCACGAATGATTGCTGCCTTTACACCGCTTGGTTTGCGATCGGGTGAAATGCCAAATTGAGATAATTTGCCTTTAAATGAAGTGTTAAACGCAAATTCTAATGGCTGGTTTTTATAATTGTTGTAACGCGATTGTGCACAAACTTCGCCACTTTGTTTGCGGTCGAGCAGGTATGAAGGCTTGAACCAAAGGTCGCGCATGTCGTTGATAGAGAATGAATAAGCTTCTTTCTTGCGATTAATTTCCAAACGGCGTTCAGCAATTGGTGTAGCTATACGTGCAAAACCAACACCGTTGTCGTTCAGGATTTTTTCCACTGCTTTGCGGTCTTTTACCTGAATTAATACACCCGGATTTTCCGCAAAAAGCATGGTCACCAATGAGTTTTCAGCAATATAATCGAGGTTTACATTCAATCCACCTTTTGAATTTGCAAAACACATTTCGAGCAATGCGGTAATCATACCACCTTCCGAAATATCATGTCCGGCAAGAATCAGGTTATTGGCAATCATTTCCTGAATGCTGTCGAACGCTGCTTTAAAGTATTCAGCATCTTTCACGGTTGGAACTTCGTCGCCAATTTTATTGAGCGTTTGAGCCAAAACAGAGCCACCGAGTTTATGACTATCAAACGAAAAGTCAATATAATATACAACCGATTTTTCGTCATTCACTAAAACGGGTGAAACTACTTTTTTAACGTCCGACACTTCAGCACCAGCCGAAATAATCACTGTTCCGGGCGAAAATACTTTATCGTCGCCATATTTTTGAGTCATCGAAAGGGAATCCTTTCCGGTTGGAATATTGATACCCAAAGCACAGGCAAAATCCGAACAAGCTTCAACAGCTTTGTACAAACGGGCATCTTCACCCGGATTCTTACAAGGCCACATCCAGTTAGCACTTAACGAAACACTATCCAAACCATCAGTTAATGGTGCCCAAACAATATTAGTAAGTGCTTCGGCAATTGCCATTACCGAACCAGCTTCCGAATCGGCCATTGCTACTAATGGCGCATGTCCGATAGAAGTAGCAATACCGGTAGTTCCGCGGAAGTCGAGCGCTACCACACCCAGGTCGTTCAGGGGCAACTGAATTTCGCCTGCACATTGTTGACGGGCAATTTTACCTGTAACTGAGCGGTCAACTTTGTTGGTCAACCAGTCTTTACAAGCTACCGATTCCACTTGCAAAACGTTTTCGATATAGCTTTGCAGTTTTTCTTCCGAAATTTCGGGAGCTGCATAATGTTCTTCTATGGTATTGTCGGTTATCACCATACGTGGTGGTTTTCCGAACATATCTTCTAATTTCAGGTTGATAGGTGTTTGTCCATCAGCTTGTTCGAATACAAAATCCATTTGTCCGGTAGTTTCACCTACCACATAAAACGGAGCACGTTCGCGTTCGGCAATGGCACGTACTTTTTCTACTTCTTTTTCCGAAATAACAAAACCCATACGCTCCTGACTTTCGTTGCCCACAATTTCTTTGGCACTCAAAGTTGGGTCACCAACAGGCAAGGCCGACATATCAATTTTACCACCGGTAGTTTCCACTAATTCCGATAAACAGTTCAGGTGACCACCTGCGCCATGGTCGTGAATGGATACAATTGGATTCGAATCGGCCTCGGCCAAAGTCCGAATTACGTTCGAAACACGTTTTTGCATTTCGGGGTTAGCACGTTGTACAGCATTTAGCTCAATCGAATTATCGTATTCGCCCGTTTGTACCGACGAAACAGCAGCTCCACCCATACCAATACGATAGTTGTCGCCACCCATTACCACCACTTTTTCACCAGCGGCAACTTCGCCTTTTAAAGCATCGCGCATGGTTCCAAAACCAACACCACCAGCCAACATGATGACTTTATCGTATCCAAATTTCTTATCGTTTTCCTGATGTTCGAAAGTCAATAACGAACCACAAATAAGCGGCTGACCGAACTTATTCCCAAAATCTGAAGCTCCGTTCGACGCTTTAATCAGAATTTGCTCAGGCGTTTGGTACAACCATTTGCGCGGAGCGATATTGTTTTCCCAGCTACGATTTTTATCGTTACGTGGATATGAAGTCATGTAAACCGCTGTTCCGGCAATGGGTAAACTCGCTTTACCACCACCGAGGCGGTCGCGAATTTCACCACCGGTACCTGTTGCTGCACCGTTGAAAGGCTCAACAGTTGTAGGGAAGTTATGTGTTTCTGCTTTTAGCGAAATAACCGAATCAATTTCTTTGGTTTGGAAAAAGTCGGGTTTATCGCCGCTGGCAGGAGCAAATTGTTCAATTTTTGGTCCGGCATTGAAAGCAACATTGTCTTTGTAAGCTGAAACTAATTTATTGGGATTTTCTTCCGAAGTTTTACGAATGAGTTTAAACAATGTCAGTTCTTTTTCTTCGCCATCAATTACATATTGACCGTTGAAAATTTTGTGACGGCAATGTTCTGAATTTACCTGCGAAAAACCGAATACTTCGCTATCAGTGAGTTTGCGACCAACTTTTTTACTTACGTTATTCAGGTATTCAATTTCATCTTCGCTAAGTGCTAATCCTTCCTGAGCGTTGTAAGCTGCCACGTCGTCGATATACAAAATAGCTTCAGGCTGTTTGTTGATGGTGAAAATATCCTGATTCAGACCCGAATAGATGCGTTCGAGCATGGGGTCGTATTCCAAACCACCCTGAGCCGATGGTGTATGTGGCATCAAACGAAACTCCTCTATACGAAGAATGCCGCTGATACCCATATTCTGAGTGATTTCAACGGCATTTGTGCTCCAGGGAGTTATCATTTCGCGGCGCGGACCGACGAAGTTACCTTCGATACTCGACAAGTTTGTCAATTTTGCTTCGCTAAAAAGCCATTCTAATTTACTAACATCTTCGTTCGACAAATTGCTTTTGCTTTGAACCACAAAAACATGTTGGGCGGGAGTTTGAAAAAATTGAATCATTTTGTTTTGTATAAGAAAATAGAAATTGGAAATTAAGAAAATAATTGATATTCAATTGCTTAATTTAAAATAGTTCTATTTGTGGATTTGCATGCAAAGATAGTTTTTTTTCAGGATTAAAAAAATAGAAAAAATTGAAATTAACCGGGTGTTTACATATTAATTTGAATGAATTAGTTCATTGTTAATTCTAAATTGAAAATATTTTCCTCATACTAGTCTTATATTCAATTAAATGTATTATTTTTGTACAAATTTATACTATCGCTATAAAATTGTACAAAATGTGGGTAAGTCGTTCTATTATAGCAGAATTAAAAGATTTGGCAAGTCATTATCCTGTAGTTATGGTAACCGGACCAAGACAGTCGGGTAAAACATCGTTGTGTCGTAAACTTTTTCCGGATAAGCCTTATTATAGTTTCGAAAATCCGGATACACGAAATGCTGTAATTTCCGACCCCCGTGGATTTTTTAATACAAATATTAATGGAGCCATAATTGATGAATTTCAGCGTTATCCTGAAATACTATCGTACATACAGGGAATTGTGGATGAAAAACAGCAAAAAGGACAGTTTATACTTACCGGAAGTAATAATGTTTCGATGTTAACCAATGTAAGTCAGAGTTTGGCCGGACGCGTAGCTATTCTTAAATTATTACCTTTTAGCGTATCGGAAATTTTAGATATAAAAAAAAATTACTCGTTGGACGATTATTTGTACAAAGGTTTTTATCCGGGCATTTATGCGAATGATTTAAACCCCACAAAAGCATATCGAAACTATTACGAAACCTATATAGAAAGGGATGTTCGTCAGCTAATCAATATTAAGGATTTAGTTAGTTTTCAGAAATTTATTCGTTTATGTGCAGGTCGTACCGGACAATTATTTAATGCAAGTAATTTAGCATCGGAAGTGGGTGTTACGGTTATGACTATACAATCGTGGTTATCTGTTTTAGAGGCCACTTATGTGGTTTTTATGTTGCAACCATGGTCGGTAAATTTGAGTAAACGCTTTGTGAAAACGCCAAAAATCTATTTTTATGATGTAGGACTTGCATCGTATTTATTGGGAATTGAAAACACAAAACATATCGAAACACATCCATTGCGTGGCTCGTTGTTCGAAAACTTAGTGGTGGTAGATTTACTCAAAAAACGGTATAATGCCGGAATGGATAACAACTTGTTTTTTTACCGTGATAATCATGGTAACGAAGTTGATGTTATTCAGGAAGCAGGTGCAAAAGTAACAGCGTATGAAATAAAATCGGCTCAGACATTTACGCCGCATTTCTTAAAAGGGCTTGATTATTTACGGAAAATTGCACCTCAATATGCCGGAGAATCGCATCTGATTTATGATGGAGCTGACGAAATGACGATTAACGAACATCAGATTTATAATTTCAGGAAAATATAAAAAAAGCCAATGATTGTCGAAATTTAGTACGACATCATTGGCTTTTTAAGCATATTATAATTTTTATTTCTTCGCCGGTTTATACAAATGCGACGAATGCCCGTAGAACAATTCGGCAGCTTCCATAACCGTTTCCGAAAGGGTCGGGTGGGGGTGAATGGTGAGTGCTAAATCTTTTACCGTAGCGCCCATTTCGATGGCTAATACGGCTTCAGCTATCATTTCGCCGGCTCCGGGTCCACACAAACCAATTCCCAATACGCGTTCAGTTTCGGGATCAACAAGAATTTTTGTCAGACCATCGCTGCGGTCGAGTGTGGTAGCGCGCCCACTGGCTGCCCACGGGAACTTGGCAACTTCGTATTTAATACCTTTAGCAGTTGCTAAGTTCTCGTTTAAGCCTGCCCACGCAATTTCAGGGTCGGTAAATACCACCGCCGGAATTGCTAACGGCTCGAAAGCTACTTTTTTACCCGAAATAGCGTCCACAGCCACGCGTGCTTCGTGTGAGGCTTTGTGAGCCAACATCGGTTCGCCTACAATATCGCCAATGGCATAAATGCTATTATCGTTGGTCTTTAGCGTATTATCAGCAATTATCCAACCGCGTTCGTTCACTTGTACGTTCGTATTTTCGAGTCCCAGACCGGCAGTTTGTGGTTTTCTTCCGATCGACATTAATACATAGTCGTATTGCTGTTCCTCTACAACTCCGTCCTTATTTTCGATTTTCACGGTTAAACCTTCGCCAACTTCTTTTATTTCAGTTACTTTTGATTGCAACATGATTTTTTCGAACGAATGGTCTAAACGTTTCTTGAGATGCGAAACCAAATCCTGATCGGCTCCGGGAAGTATCCGGTCCATAAATTCCACCACCGAAACTTTGGTGCCCAATGCAGCATACACCGAACCAAGTTCCAGACCGATATAACCACCACCCACTACCAACAAACTTTTCGGAATGGTTGGCAAGTCGAGCGCCGAAGTAGAATTGAGTAAGCGTTTGCTGTCGATTTGCAGCGCTGGCACTGTGGCAATCACCGAACCAATGGCGATAATTGCTTTGTCGTAGCTGATTTCCTGCAACGACCCATCTTCTTTGGTTACAACAATGCTTTTCGACGAAGCAAATTTGGCTCTTCCCTGCACAAAATTGATTTTGCGCTGTTTGGAAAGCACTCCCAATCCGCCTGTAAGTTTACCCACTACTTTATCTTTAAAGGCCCTGAGTTGGTCGATGTCAATTTTAGGTTCCCCAAAATCAACACCCCACGCTTTTGCTTCTTTCGTTTCGTTTATCAACTTTGCCACATGCAGCAAAGCTTTGGAAGGAATACATCCACGATACAAACACACACCACCCGGATTTTTCTCCAAATCCACCAGTGTAACATTCATTCCCAAATCGGCTGCATAAAATGCCGCAGCGTATCCGCCTGGTCCTCCTCCAATTACTACAATATTTTGACTCATAAAATTTTAATTAAAACTGCCCCCTAACCCCCTAAAGGGGGAAATAAGACATTCTATCTTTCTAAATAGTAAATTGTAAATGAATAAATTGTAAATTAATTTATTTGCCTTCCACCACCAATTTCATTGGATTCTCAATCGCATCAATTATCCAACGTAAGAAGCGAATGCCGTCGGCTCCATCAATCACACGATGATCGTACGAAAGTGAGAACGGTAGCATCAAACGTGGTTCAAATTTACCATCGATATACACCGGTTCCATTTGTCCACGCGAAACGCCCAAAATGGCGACTTCGGGTGCATTCACAATGGGTGTAAAGGCTGTTCCGCCAATGCCACCTAAATTGGTTATGGTAAAGCAACCACCGCTCAGGTCGGCAATGCCTGCTTTTTTGGTGCGCGCTTTTTCGGCCAATACATTCATTTCACGGGCAATTTCTATCACGTTCATTGTATCTGCATTGCGTAAAACAGGCACCATCAGTCCAAAATCCGTATCCACAGCAATACCAATATTAAAGTATTTTTTGTAGATAATCTGTTTGTTTTGCATATCCACACTGGCGTTAAACTGAGGGAAGCGTTTGATCGCCATGGCTACAATTTTCACCAAAATAGCCGTTACTGTTAGTTTTACACCTTGTTTGTCGGCTTCTTTGGCGTAACTTTTTCGGAATTCTTCCAAAGCGGTAATATCTGCTTTGTCGAACTGCGTTACATGAGGAATTGTGTGCCACGCATAACTTAAATGTTCGGCTGTTTTGTAACGGATATTACTCATTGTCTGCATTTCTATCTCGCCAAATTTACTAAAATCGGGTAGCGGTTCTGAATGTTGTTCAGCACGAATATGCTGAATTTCATTGCGTTGCTGATGCAATGTTTTACTGAAAGCTTTTACATCATCGAGCAAAATGCGTCCACCGGGGCCGGTTCCTTTTATCTGATTTACATCCACGCCAATTTCGCGTGCCAATCGACGAACCGATGGCGCTGCAGGAGCTGCATTTGGAACTATAGGAGGCTGATTTTCAACAAATACCTTTGGAGCATCGGCAGCTATAGTAGGCGCCGGAACAAAAACTTCTTCTTTTACAACAGCTTCTGCCACAGGTGCTTCCACTTTTTCAACAACTGGTACAGGTGCAACCTGCACTTCAACCGAAGTTTCTGTTTTCGGTGCTGACACAGCTTCCTGAGCCGGAGCCTGACTGCCCGCAGCATCTTCAATTGACAACACTTCCTGACCAATTCCCACTGAGTCGCCTTCGTTTACCGAAATGCTTACTACTTTTCCGGCAATGTCCGAAGGTACTTCAATAGTTGCTTTGTCGGTTTCGAGTTCGAGTAAAGGTTGATCCAACTCAACTGTATCACCCACGCTGACGAGCACTTTTACGACAGATGCCGATTTTATATTTTCACCCAATTCGGGTATTTTGAAATTCTTCATTTTTCTTTTAAATGGTAAATAGTAAATGACTAAATAGTAAATGCACTTTACGAAATCATTGGATTGAGTTTATTTGCATCAATACCAAGCTCTTCCATGGCTTTTTTCAAATCTGCCAATTTGTAATTACCTTCTTTATACAAAGCATAAAGCGTTGTAAATGCAATGTGTTTGGCATCCACTTCGAAGAAATCGCGTAATTTTTCGCGTGTTTCCGAACGTCCGAAACCATCTGTGCCTAGCGTGTAAAGTCTTTTTGGCAACCACTTTGAAATAGAATCGGGCAATGTTTTTACATAATCCGAAGCAGCCACAATTACGCCATCATTGTTAATTAATGTCGAAACGTAAGGAGTTTTTTCCTGTTCAGGATGTAGTAAATTATGGCGTTCCACATCCAAACCATCGCGTTGCAATTCTTTATAACTTGTTACGCTATAAACATTTACACCAACGCCATATTTTTCTTGTAAAATTTCAGCTGCTTTCAGCGTTTCATTCATAATGGTTCCACTACCAAGCAAGTTTGCTTTCAGTGTTGCTTTTGGTTTGGCCGATTTTTGGTACAAATACATCCCTTTCAGAATTCCTTCTTTCGAACCTTCGGGCATGGCTGGCATGGGATAATTTTCGTTCATTACGGTAATATAATAAAACACATTTTCCTGTTCTTCGTACATACGGCGAATACCATCACGAATAATCACGGCCAATTCATAAGCAAAAGCAGGGTCGTAAGTAACTAAATTTGGCACCGGATAAGCCAATAAATGACTGTTACCATCCTGATGTTGAAGTCCTTCACCGGCAAGCGTTGTACGTCCGGCAGTTCCACCTACCAAAAATCCTTTCGCCTGCATATCGGCAGCCGCCCACACCAAGTCGCCAATGCGTTGCAATCCAAACATGGAGTAATACACAAAAAATGGCATCATGTTCAGTCCATGCGTGGCATAAGCCGTTCCCGCACTGATAAACGACGACATAGAACCCGCCTCGGTAATTCCTTCTTCGAGAATCTGACCATTTTTAGCTTCTTTGTAATACAACAATTGTTCTTTGTCAACAGGTTCGTAAAGCTGCCCTACGTGCGAATAAATACCGTTGGCACGGAATAAGGATTCCATACCAAAAGTACGGGCTTCGTCGGGCACGATGGGCACAATTAGTTTACCTATTTCTTTGTCTTTTAATAATTTAGTCAAAATACGAACGAAAGCCATAGTGGTTGAAAGTTCACGATCTTCCGAACTTTTATAAAATTCAGCAAACACTTCTTCGGGTGGTGTTTTTATCGGACGAATATCCACACGGCGCTCAGGAACCGAACCTCCCAAGGCTTCACGACGTTTTTTCAGATACTGCATTTCAGGTGAATCTTCGGGCAATTTATAGAAAGGCGCTTTCACCACTTCTTCGTCCGACAATGGAATGCCAAAGCGAGTGCGGAATTCTTTCAATTCTTCTTCATTCAGTTTTTTCTGCGAGTGGGTAATGTTTTTTCCTTCACCACTTTCGCCCAATCCATATCCTTTGATGGTATTTGCCAGAATTACAGTAGGTTGACCTTTGTGGTTTACCGCAGCATTAAAGGCTGTATATACTTTTTCGGGGTCGTGACCACCACGCTTCATTTTCTTAATCTGTTCATCGGTGAGGTGACTAACCATTTCTTCCAACTCAGGGTCAACACCAAAAAACTCCTTGCGCACGTATGCTCCATCAGCAATGGAGAATTTTTGCGATTGTCCATCCACAATTTCGCCCATGCGTTTTACTAATTTTCCTTTGTTGTCATTTTCAATCAGACTATCCCATTCGCCACCCCAAAGCACTTTGATTACATTCCATCCTGCACCACGGAATACAGCTTCGAGCTCTTGTACGATTTTTCCATTTCCACGCACAGGTCCATCCAGGCGTTGTAAATTACAATTAACCACAAAAATCAGGTTGTCTAACTTTTCGCGCGAAGCCAAGGTAATCGCGCCCAATGCTTCCGGCTCGTCGGTTTCGCCATCGCCCAGAAATGCCCATACTTTTTGTCCTGCTGTTTCTTTTAATCCTCTGTCTTCGAGATAGCGATTGAAGCGCGCCTGATAAATAGCCATAATTGGGCCAAGACCCATCGAAACCGTTGGGAATTCCCAAAACTTAGGCATCAGCCATGGGTGTGGATACGACGAAACACCACCATTCGGGTTCAACTCACGACGGAAATTACAAATATTATCCTGCGTTAACCTACCTTCGAGAAAAGCCCGAGAGTAGATTCCCGGTGTTGAATGTCCCTGAAAATAAATCTGGTCGCCTCCGTTTGGTGCATTTTTTCCTTTAAAAAAGTGGTTGAACCCAACTTCGAGCAGCGTAGCCACCGAAGCATACGTAGAAATATGACCACCAATACCCGTTTCGTTTTTGTTTGCTTTTACCACCATGGCCATGGCGTTCCAGCGAATAATGCTTTTAATTTTGCGTTCAATTTCGCGATTGCCGGGATACGGAACCTGTTTGTTTCTCGAAATGGTGTTGATATATGGCGTGTTAGCAGTAAATGGAAGTTCTACACCGGCTTTGTGAGCACGCACCTGCAACTGACGCAGTAATTCTACTACACGTTCGGGGCCCCATTGTTGCATCACATAATCGAGCGAGTAAAACCACTCCTCGTTTTCTAATTCTTCAATATCTTTTGGTATTACTTTATTATTTGTACTCATGGAATAAAATTGTTTTGTTTTAGTACCCGTTAAACAACTCAGTTTTGAATAAGTTTTAATTTGAAATTGTTTCAAAAAATATATTGCGACTATATATATTGTAAGCAATTGATTTATAGCTTATTTCTAAAATCTTAAAAAATCTTATTTTGCAATGTCTACATTGCATTAAAATCACAAAACTCATAATATCAACAGTATAAATATTTTGTATTGTGTTTATAAATATGGCTATTGAAAATTTCTCTTTTTAAACAATTGTGTGTAATGGTTGTTTTTTTGAGTGAAATTATTGCCTTACACACAAATTAAGTAATTGAATTTAAATAATGTCGTATTCCTAATTAAAAAAACAAAGAAATGGTACGCGGATTTACGCTGATAAAGCGGATTGTAAGCGGATTTTAACTTCGATATATCGAAATGATTTTCAGAAACTTGCAGCAGAATCCTCCCCGATTTATCGGGGAATTATCCTTATCTTTAAATCCGTTCTTATCCGCTTAATCAGCGAAAATCAGCGTGCTATTAAATTATTTCAATGGTATATTAAATAATTCCAATCACTTATGTTAGAAAACCGCATTGACCGTCGTATTTTAAAAGAACGTTTGTATCAGGAAACTTTCAAACGCCGTACTATTTCATTTTACAAGTATTTCGAAATTGAAAACCCACAGGAGTTTCGCAACGATTTGTATCGCGCATGGAGTGAATTGGTCTGTTTTGGACGAATTTATGTTGCCCGTGAGGGTATAAATGCGCAAATGAGCGTTCCTGAACATAACCTGCAACAGTTTCTGAAGCAGCTTTATGCCATTTCCGAACTGAATGAGTTACCTATAAAATATGCCATTGAAGACGACGGAAAATCCTTTTATAAGCTCACTATCAAGGTGCGGCCAAAGATCGTGGCGGATGGATTAGAACACGGAACCTACGATTTGTCAAAAGTTGGAAAGCATCTTTCTGCCCTTGAATTTCACGAAGCGCTCGATAATCCCGAAGCTATTGTGGTTGATATGCGCAATCATTACGAAAGCGAAATTGGTCATTTTAAAAATGCATTTTGCCCGGATGTAGATACGTTCCGGGAGGAAATGCAGTTGGTAGTCGATAAATTTAAAGACGAGAAAGATAAATCGTTTTTGCTCTATTGTACCGGAGGTATTCGTTGCGAAAAAGCCAGTTCCTTTTTGATTCACAATGGTTTCGAAAATGTGGCGCAACTGCATGGTGGCATTATCGAATATGCACAGCAAATTAAAAAACTTGGCATTGAATCGAAATTTTACGGCAAAAACTTTGTATTCGACGAGCGCTTAGGCGAATCGGTCGACGGACAGGTGATTGCCCGCTGCCACCAATGTGGAAAACCTGCCGACACACACACTAACTGCGCCAACAACGATTGCCATTTGCTATTTATTCAATGCGCCGAATGCCGTGAAAAATACGATGGTTGCTGTGGTGAAGAATGCCAGACTATTTTCCACCTTCCCGACGAAGACCGCAAAAAACTACGCCTGCAACATGCTGATAAATATGCCGATAGTAAGATTTTTAAAAGCAGATTAAGGCCGAAGATGAATACTTTTTCCTAAAGCATTTAGTATGTATCGAAAATATTGTATTTTTGTATAAAAATAAATCAGCACAAAAAATTAAACCCAATGGATGCAATTGAAAAAGTTATTGAGGTTTATCGGGAAACTTCAAAAGGCTGGTTAGATGCCGGTAGGTTTGCCGAATATGCCATTACGTATCACTCAACAGCCATTGAGGGAAGTACATTAACATCGTTACAAGTTACAAAACTAATCGAAAGCGGCATTACAGCATCTAATAAATCGTATACTGATCATTTAATTGTAACCGATCATTACCAGGCAATAAAGTTTATTCAGAAACATGCAACTAACAAAACCATATTAACTCCCACCTTTATATCCGAAATTGCAGCTATATTAATGAAAAATACAGGAAGCATAGTATTTGCAGCAGTTGGTAGTTTTGATATTTCGAAAGGCGAATATCGTAAATGTGGCGTTAGTGCCGGAAACAGGGTATTTCCATCCTATCAAAAGGTGTTGCCAATGGTTAAAGTGCTGTGTGATAAACTTAATGAAGATTTTAAAACTGCGCAAACTATAGAAGAAAAACTCAAAATTTCATTCCGTGCACAATTTGAACTTGTATCAATCCACCCTTTTGGCGATGGTAATGGTCGGGTTTCGCGCCTGCTTATGAACTATATTCAGCTCTGTTTTGATTTGCCAATGAATGCCATTTTTAAACAGGACAAAATACGGTATATCGAAACAATGGAAACAGCACGCCGAACCGATAATTTAGAACCGTATTATAAATTTATGAAGGCACAATACCAAAAATTTCTAAAATCCGAAATAAAGCATATTGATAATTTGAAAAAATTACAATAGTTTGATTCGTTTAACAAGCTATTGAATGCTGCTTTGTAGCGACATATCACTACCACAAACTACAGTTACAAATTTCTCGGTATCTTTTCAATAACCAACTTTACGTGGTTATCCTATCAAAATTCTTTGAATCTCCCGAACATCCGACTTCTTAAAATGCTTTCCGGAAATTATCTGATTGCCAAACGAAGTATCCCCAAAAAAATAGATATTGAAATGAGAACCTAAAATATCCGTTTCAATTGTTACACGATGAATCCTACTACGTGAAATAGTAGTTGTTTCACTAAAAAGCCCCAAAGGGCCTTTTTGCTTTCTAAACATAATTACCTTATCTTGTATTGTTAATGTTTCGATAAAGAACGGATTTTCTCCATATAAAATGGACGATTCAAAAACCTTTTCCATGTGATTTATAACTTTTGAATTAAATTTTTTGATGCTAAATATTCAATACATGCATCTTCATACTTTGATGCAAATCGACGAGCTTCTTTTTCGAATGGATTGTTCCAATAACCACGCTGTGCAGTGAATTTATTGTAATGTTTGAATTGGGGGTCTGTTTTATCTTGTATATGATGCTGTAACTCGTGTAAGGTAGTATTAACTATATCATTAACAGTAGGATTGCTTCCCAAATAGATAATAATTTTTCCATCATAAACACCTGCATATTTTTTATTTTGATAATAATAGATTTTAAAATCAGGATATTTTCGGATTTTATTTTCACGTAAAATAAACCCTGCAAAAAGTATTATTTCCTTTATCAACACTGTATTTGGCACGTTTTTCTTCCATTCAAAATCGTCAATAAATAATGTCCAACACATTATTAATCCACCAATTATCATTAAAATTGCTCCCATAGCATAAAACATTAATTGTAATTTTTCTCAGTAAAGCCAATGGATTTTCTTCGGATAAAAACATCCAAATCTTTTCTTGCAATGTTATTTATAGTCTCAAATCCGGTAGCAAATCCTTCGTCAATCACACATTGAATTTCATATTTATCTTTAATATTTTTAATCTGTGCTGGTGTAATAAATGGAAATTCACGCAAGAATTTATCGGCATCTGTTGCCGAAATTTCAGGAAAATGATACTTGAAAATTGACTTCAAAACCTCTATGGGTGGTGCCATTATTTCGCTTACCATATAAAACCTACGGTGCAGTGCAGGATCAAAGCTTTCTTGTCTGAAACTGAAGTTGCTGCAACAGATAAGAATGCCTTTAAACTTATCTAATTCACTTAATAATAACGATATTACATTGTTATGCATTTGGTCAACAGCTTTATTCGCTTTTGAACTTCTGTTGTAAAGTAACGCCTCTGCCTCATCAAAAACGATGATTGGTGTAATTTCAAACTTTTTATAGACTTCAGCTGCTTCTGTAAATAATCGAACCAGATTCTTTTCTGATTCGCCTACATAACTGGAAAGTATCGTTGCAATGTTAGCCGATAAAACCGGACGGCCTGTTTTTACAGCTACATGATTTATAAATGAAGTTTTACCCACTCCGGGTGCTCCTGTAAGTAAAATGCTGATACGGGGAACCCTGCTTTGTATTTTAGGATATATTTCTTTACTTAAAATTTTTTCGATAAATTCCAGATCTTTACTGTTGTGTGTATAATACTCTGATTTTATTTGCTCAGGATTGCTTAATGAAAACATTTGAGGAATAAATGGTCGTTTTTCGATGTTTATTTTTGCACACAAAATATCGATTGTCTTTTCGGTTAATCGCAGCATTTTACCTATATAATAATCAGCTTCGTGTGCAAGGTAACCTTCTTTGATAAGTTGATTGGTACCTGTCATAAATTCTTTTTGAACTGCCAGGTATTTAAATCTATTATCTGAAATAACTTTAAGAGCTTTTTCGTAATCCAATGATTCTCCCAGTAACATATATTCACGTATAGCTAAACATAGTAAAATCTGATCATGGTGTGCTTCTATGTTTTTATTCAACCATTTTATCTCTGTGCAGTTGGAGTTTTTTTTAATCAAATCATCAATTAATTCCGGAACTAAATCAGATAAGAAATCCATATTATCTAATAAAATTTTATCCAATTCATTTATAAAATCTTCAAAGTCAGATTTATAAGATAATTTTAAAGTTTTTCTATTGTATGTGAGTATAGACTTCAGGCAATTTTCACTCAGCTTAAATTCGGTTTCAAAATGTCGATTTCCATTCGTTTCAATAAGTCTTTTCTTCGTGAGATTCTGAATGCTATATTCCACATCAAGCCCCTGAAATGTCTTCAAACGCATTTGGCGGATTAGCTTTTTCAGGCTTAACCCATCGTCGCCGGATAATCTGTTATCGATAAAAATGCATAAAACGATCAAATCAAAATCGTTATTTACGCTAAAGAATTTTTTGACAGCATTCATTTTTATGAAAACGTCCTGTGAATACTCATTGTACTTTAAACCATGAATTTTAAACGCATTAATTGTATCCTCAATCTGAAGGCAAAGTTCTTTTGCTTTTTTCTTATTTGCAACCATAATTTATTTGTAAAAATTATTATTTTAATTCAATGATTATATCACCATTCTCATAGAAAAATTTGTAATCTTCGGAAAGTCTTACTTTTTTCTTTTTGTCCAAAAAAATATTTCCTGCAACTATACAGCACAGTATATCTTCAGGCGTTACTGCCCCAAAATCGTAACTCCGGCCATAAAATGTAATGGTTTTATTTTCTTCGTCCATTTTATACCAGCCGCCTCCTTTCACCCGATTTTTTACGGTAGACAACTCTTTGTGAAAGCTAACTGCCGACATAATCAGGCAGTCACCTTCAACAATAAATTTCGGATATAAATTCTTTTTCATAAGTTTTACTATTCTACCGAAGCAATCCAATATGCATCTTCCTGTTCTTCAGTAAATTCGCCTTCTTTGTTAATAAAACCCTGCCGACCATTATAAACACCGGTTATAAACTCGTCAATTTGAATGATATCAATTTCATCGAATACAGGTTTCGAAAACTCAACGCCATCGGTAACGCCATAAAGTCCGTCTTTTCTGAATATGGATATACCATTTACAAATGTATACTCGCCAAAATCATATATATAATCATAGTGTAAAGGCGTTGATAAAATGCCATTAACATCAATATAACCCCATTTAGTGCCTTTGCGAACAACTGCCATATTACCCTGAATAGGATTTATATTATCGTATTCAAACGATGATACAGTGGTGTTTTTACCATCGCATTTTACAATCCCCCATTTACCTTGTAAACAGGCTGCAATATACGACTGCTCATTTACCCAATGAGGAATAAACAGAATATCGTCGTACAATGCAGGTACAAGTATTTTTCCGGTGGCTGACTTAATACCAATCTTCTTATATTTATAAAACATGACAGCAGTCCAATCGTAACTGTTTACAAAATCGAGATATTCATCCGTTAACATTTCATACTCTTTTGAGCCGAAGCTTAATAAATCAATTTGGGCTTCCAATTTTTCACGCTTTTCAAATTCAGCCAATGTGGCTTGCGATTTTTGTTTTGAATTTTCCATTTTCCTTATTTTTTTTAAATTTCTATTATTATTGTTTTGTTTAATAATCACAGCGCGAAGGTCGGGATATATTTGAAATTTGACATTGTTTTCTCAAGCATAAATTTATAATTGCTAATCATAATCATTTTCAATTTTAACCTATCTTTCTTATTCTCTGCAAAGTTATATGCTCTATATGTTAAATCTCAAAATTCTTTAAGCTTGAAATTATAGAAAAATAAAAAAAGCGTGGGATGTTTTTTCCCACGCTTAATACTATAAATCTTTTATTAATACTTGCTAATTAATTCTTAAACCCAATCTTCGGGCTGATTCAATTATATTGATTATTGTTTCATCCTTGCAAATAAATAGAGTTCTATTAAAAGCTATTAAGTTCCTCTTTTCGTTTGATTGTATTAGGTATTCGTCAGTAAGTTTAGTCTGTTTAATTTTTTTGTTTGCATGATACCGATATTGAGCAAACAGATCACTAGTAGAAGTTGATTCAATAATTAAGTTTTTAAAAGGGTTTTTATCAAGCCTTCCTTTTGTGTAAAGAGCATATAATCTGGTTATCAATTCAATTTCATTTGTATTTATATCATTTTTACGGATACCATTTGTATGCAATAATAGAAATACATAAAAAGTAAGTTCTGCAGGTGAAAGGTTAATCGTATATTCCCTTTGATTATTCCCTTCTTTTCTTACATGCAAACCATATCTATCTAATTCCAGCAAGGTATTAGAGATGTCTTCTTCATCATCTACATCTGCTATACCGTATTCAAAATCCCTAAAAACTTTGCGTATGGTATCAAATATAGCTACTAAATGTTTCAATACAAATTTATCAACTCTGTCGAACTTTATCTTTTCCAAACAGGTCGGACATATTGCTGCCGATTGAATTTTTCGTATAATATCGCGTTTCAAACCACAGAAATCATTAACGCAGGCAATAGGCTCCCGGTGTATATAATTCCAGTCTATATTATTGATGTCCAATCCCATTAAAGTTTGTAATATATTCTCGGCTATGGAGTAGGCAATGGAATATTCAGCCGGAACTTCTGTGTATCGTTCCCATTCATCCGTTCGCACATAGATGTTGTTCCCATCGAATGCACTAAACCAATTATTATATGAGGTTTTTGTTAACAACACCATAAAGTTATCAGGGTTAACTCTATGTTTTTTTCTGAATTTAATATTAATATCAAAAATTTCGTTGTGCGATTTTATATCTTTCACAACATAACCATCATTTCCTATCAGTTCGAATTCAAGTTTTCCCTGAATTTGGTTTAAAACTTCAAACGTCTTTTTTGCTAACTCTGAATCACAATCGGAGGATTTAATAATGATGACTTTCATGGTTGAGTGATTGATTTTTTTATCAATTGACGATTGAAATATTTTATAAAGTTTCTCTTGATAGTTCATATTGAAAAACCTTAACAATTTTAAGTAAGTGATTGTTGGACGAGTTATTTTTTAGTTTTAACCAACCTAAAAAGTGTTCTTTTAAATCAGTTTCCGTTATAACTTCAGTTACATTTTGATTTTCTAAATATATATTTTTTATGTTATCCGAACAATCAGTAATAACAATTACACGTTTTACCCCTATAAGTTTTTCCAAATCGTTTTTCGCTTTTTCTTTACTTGGACCAGCAGTAACTTGATAAATTCCTTGGTAGGAAATAAAATCCATGCCTCCATCATTTGAAAATGAAACTGAGAATCTATTTAAAGTAAATCCGAATGAATCAAAATAAACTTTTAAAATGGAATATGACAAAATTTCAAATAATTGTCCAAAATTATTAAAATCTTTATTTTTAAAAAGTTCCTGAATAAACACGTAACACCCAGAAGGGTTGGGATCATCAATTAATTTTTTAATTGAGTATTGAAATTCTCTGAGTTGGATATTATTATTTCCTAATAAATTAATTATTTGATTTTTGTAATTCACTAGATTTACTAAACTTTCAGAATTGATAATTTCAGATTTTAAAAAGTATTTTCCATTACGTTCATAGTAATACCCTTTATCATTGGCTTTTCTCTGAACATAACTTTCATAATAATTTTTATTAGAGCAAAAAGTATTTTTGTACGTATCATAAATCTTTTTGATTTCGACTGATGATATGCCTTCAAAATCCCTTCCAACTGTCATGCACTCAACGTACTCATGTAAAACTGCTAAAAACGATGTTAACGTTGTAAAGTTTTTTTTATTTTGTTTGATTATTTCGGAAATCATAATTATTTGTTTTTATTAGACGGTTCAATAATTCGATGTTAACTATATTGTTTAAGTCATTCTTTTGCTTTTTACGCAAACAGAAAGTTTTTTATTTCATAAAATAATTAAATTTTAATAAAATTCCAAAAGCCCTTTTTCCCTGTGTAGAATATATTTTCTGAAGTTACTTTTAACCTATTTAAAGCTTTTCTTACAAGATAATTCCATTCGGGTTCTGCCTTTCCATTAGGCAAATAATGATATTTATTGTCATCACATAACTGCGGAAATTCAATTTTTACACTTCTATAAATTTCTTGAATACTAATTACACCTCTTTCCATAAACGAAAAATTTGAAACCATTATAGCTTTAAATAAATCATATTCAGCAGGTCTTGCTTTTCTGGGTATATATCGAATTGCAGAAGGATTTTGTGTAATGGCTAAATTGATAATTTCTGGATCTTTCCTCCATAGTTGAGGCAAATAACTGATTGCATTTCCATTTTTCTTAACTGCAATTTTTGCTATTTCTTTGTTTTCTCTATATATTTCAGGCAAGTATTTTGCGTTAATTACATGATTTTCTATTGCATAAAATACAATCTCGATATTCTCTCTTAGTCTTTGAGAAGCAAATCTATATGCCAATGGATTAGACTTTAATGCTAACTTAACAATTTCATCATTATCCTTATATGTATCTGCTGCATATTCTAAGGCAATACCATTTTGCATTACAGCTATCCTAACATAATGTTTTGTTTGTTCAGGTAAACTAATAGACTCTAACGCACATCCATTTAATTTTAGAACATCAAATATGTAACGTTCAAAGTACGAAGGAAAATTCTTTTCAATATAATACCTCCCAAATCCAAAAATATAGCTATGTATTGCTCCTGCGAGGACAAAGCATTCATAATCGAATATATAATTTGGATATTGGTCATTATGATAAATTATCCAATACATAATATCTGGATATGTACAAACAATAAGACGCATCAATTCAACATTATTTAATAAGTGATTTTTTGATATTAACTCTATAGGATAATCAGTTTCTCTATTAACTACAATTCTATTATAAATATCACTTTCAATCCCTAATTCAGGTTTATACTCATGAACTCTTGCAATAAAGGCATTCAAATTATCCGGAATATAAGGGAGGTCAGGAGAAATCGTATCAATTGGTAACATTGGATTTTCTAATATTTCTGGATCAGCGGGAGGGTTCTCGCCTCCATTTATCCCGAGTACGTCCCTTATTTTAGAAATCATTTGTTGACGTCTTGAATTAAAGAACTCAATAAAATTAGAGAATTCTAAATTAATATTACCATTAATTAAATGCAAAATTTTAAATGAACGCGCGTTATCTTCAGTTTGCTCATTTAAAAAGGCTTCAACATTCGATTTTTTAATAATTGATTCTTCAATAGAATTTAATAATGCAAGGTTTGCAATTTTTTTGTTATTTGAATTAAAAAAGTCAGCTAATTCAAATGCGGCAATGTTAATTTTTGCAGAGTTTCTGGTTGGATATAGTTGTGAAACCTCAAGGTTTAATAAATCAATATCTGGATAGATCAATGATAAAACCAGCCAGCGGTCATCTCCTTTTTCAATTTCTAAAAGGCTATTGATATAATCATTGTCAATTTTATATAATAATCTTTTCGCGTTTTCAGTAACACCATTTACTATGGTTGTGTAGTCAAAAGGCAAATTAACCAAGTTGTAAGTTAAATTTGTTGTTACAGCTGACCTTAAATCCCTTAACAAAGAATCCCCATGCGATCCAAAAACTTTATTTAATAAAGATATAAAAAGGTATTTCTTCATTTCCTTAATAGAATTGTTGGAAATAATACCACCTTTAAAAATATGGTATATAATTGGAATTAGGGCATTTTTGGACTTAATTAAATAATCTGCTATTTTTATATCGTTTCGTAAAATCTCAAACGTTCTGATAATAGCGGATTTAATGTCATTTTCTGAGTCAGGATTTTCAAATGAAACCTTAATCCGTTCAATATTTTCGGGGTTAAATGAATCAACTTTGAAAAGTATAGGGCAGTTTGTCAAATATAAACATGTACGCATAACAAAATCAGTATCAATGGAGTATCCTAAATGCTGGATTTCATTTTTCAATAATTCAATTGATTCTCTACCGTTACCCCAATTAGCAATTAATGTTGAAAATAATAAGTCGGATTTCGAAAGTCTGGTTCCACCTTGGTTAATCCGAATAAAAATTTCAGTAACATCGTCCATATTTGTTTGACCAATGATTTTATAATAATCAATCATAGGTTCCAAATTCAAACGATTAATTATGTTTTCAATCGGATCAAGAATAGAGTCGAAAATCTCCCTTTCGCTGATATACTGATTAACTAAATCGTGAGTTAAATTCAGCTCCAAAATTCTAATTACTTTATTCCTAAAGGTTTTTCTGTCTGTTCTAAAAATACTAAACCAACTTTCATCAATAAAATCACTTATAGGATGCCAAACAAAATTACTTTCAACATTAATTCTGTTTCTTTCTTCAGCTGTCATCATTTTAAACAAATTTAGATTGTCATCATCTGAGTCATCTTCGATTTGATTCAAACATCCAATTAAATTAAAGTATAGTTTTAATTCTTGGAAATTATCACCTCTGCCTTTCTTAGAGGAATAAGATCCTTGTAATGCAATATTTAATGCAGTTATTCTTTGCTGTCCATCTATTAAAGCTAAGTATTCGTCACTATGATTATCTACCAAAACATCATTAAATCGTTTGTCGCGCTCATGATAATTTTGAAGTATGCCATAAAATCTATACCGTTCAAAATTTTGTTGATTTATTTCCCATGTCAAAAAGGTTCCAATAGGATATCCTTTATAGATTGAATCAAATAATTTTTCGATTTGAGCAGGCGTCCAAACAAATTCTCTCTGAATGGCAGGTAGGCATATTACATTCTGATTAATTTTTCTTAGAATGTCTGAAATGGTAGTTGAGATAAGCATAATAAATAATTTTTGATGATTAATAATTCGGAGTTATAATCGACTTTTACTATATAATACAAAAAAGTTCAATTTTGTGACATAAAAATTAATATAATTATTTCATTCTAATTCTCTCCCCACTCAAACACACCTGTACAAGGATCACATTTAAACCCCAGCTCTTTTCCTACACAATAAGCCTTTCCGTTTTTATTTATGAAAACATAAGCTAAATCCAATTCTTCCTTTATTTTCTTACCGGACTTGTCAACTCCTTTCAAAGTGATTTGGTAATATTGTTTATACTTTACTGACTTAAAACGAACATTCGTAACCTTAACAAGCAGCTTTGGGTCATTATCGCAGCATCCACACCAGATTAGTACTTCATTTTGCTGCTTTAAAAAAGTTACTGCTGTTTGGGCTTGTTCATTGGTGAGATAAGCTAATTGATCTGCTTGTGAAGTAGCCAAACAAAAAAACAGAAATAAAGTCAAAAACACGATTTTCTTCATATTTATACTTGCAAAAAAACTATCATTTCATAAAACTATCTATTAAAAAGGAATTTCGAAAAAACAAATATACAACTACCCACCCAAAAATCAAAACTGAAGTTTTGTACCAAACCAAAAGATATTGGAACGATTTAACAAATCATAATCTATCGGAGGCTCAGTATTATTTAGCAAGGCTAACTGACAAAGTTTCAAAGCCTTTCCGGTAGCATTTTTACCTGTCCATACGCCATAGGTATTGATGCTGTTTTTAACGATTTTGGAATAAAGATCTTGTAACTTAATGGTAGTTACGCCTTCGGACAACAGCTTTTGAACGATATCATTCGCTTTCGCATTCCTTATATTGGTAAGTATTGGGTTTTTCGCACCCCAAACATTGCTTGTTACTGAATGAAACGCCGTAGTATCTTCAATAATATGGGCATCAGCCGGAATTGAAAGCAATAGGTCTTTAAACATTTGGTTGTTCTTGGTTTTTTCCCACACAACTAAAAGCATCCATTGAAAATTAATTGATTCCCAGTCGCTTCTAATAAGTTTCGTAGTATCGTTTTTAGCTTTTCTGAAATGTCCCTTGGCACTGTATCCTCCGCCCGGATAATAAGTAAGCGACTGTTGTATTTGGGCGTAAACTTCTCCCTCAAGAGAATAACACCCTGCAATATACGCTCACTCACTATCCTGAAATCGATGTCCAAGACACATATAAGGGTAACCTGACACCATGTTTCCAAGGTTTAATTTAACACCATTACGGGTATCGCCTTTCGAACGAAACGACCAACAATTTTGGCTGGTTGCGTCGTATACTTCAATCCTGTCAAATATAATTGACTCTATTTCAATGGGTTCCGACTGAATTGAACCTGTATTGACATCACTTAATACTAAATCGATTAACTGACCAATTCTTTCCGGATTTAAAATTTGTTTTTTTCATATAAGCTTCAATTCTAATTTTGCATTTATTGGCAGCAAAATTAAGCTTATAATGTATTTCAAATTTTAAATTTTCAAGCTTGAATTAAAGTGGCTTAAATAATAAAAAAGACTTAATTAATATTATTAGATGTAATAATATTAGATGACATAACTGATAACCAACATCTACATAAAAATTTCACATAAATATTCTAAACCTGACAGCCATTCTTTTTGCTAAATCGATTAATTCCCCCTTCTTGGCTACAGCATTAGTCCAATTATCGGGAATATTATCAAATCCATAATAAATGCCAGCCATAGCTCCGGTTACTGCAGCAGTTGTATCAGTGTCATCTCCTAAATTGACTGCTTTTAAAACGGCAGTCTCGTATGAATCAGTATTTAAAAAACACCAAATACTTGCTTCAAGTGTATGAACTACATAGCCAGAAGAGTATATCTCATTTTCATTTAACGAGATAAAATCTTCGGAGAAAAGTCGATTGAATATTTCAATTTCGACTGTTGGAATCTCGATTTCATTTAGGAAATTCGGTATGTCGCTTTGGATTTCTTTAAATGCTTCGAACTTATCTTTCCCTTTGATTAATAGTAGTATAAACTCAAGATATATAAAACAAGATATTGCTGACCTTATATGACGATGTGTAATGGAAGATACCTGATAAGCTAACAAAAACCGAATTTCAATAGACTTGAAATACGAAAGAAAAACCAAAGGCGCAATACGCATTAACGAACCATTTCCATTTTCATTTTCGCCAGTACAACCAGCTAATAATGCTGGAGTTCCGACACTAAATCTTTCAATAGACCTTCGAGTTGCATATCCAATATCAAAAACAGAACCATGAGCTGACCAATAACCATCACAATACCATGCAACAAACTTTTCAGCCATATCAGTTGGATTATATCCATTAATAAGCGATTCAGCCAAACAGAACGTTAAAGAACTATCATCCGAAAACGTACCAAGTGGTTGGTTATGTGTTCTAAATCCAACCATATCCGTCACCTTGTTTTCATAAAAATATCTTCTGGACAAAAATTCGAATGGTACACCTAATGCATCGCCAACGGCAACTCCAAAGAACATTGATTTTAGGATATATTCCAATGATTCTTTCTCAAATACTTTACGTTTTAAATAATAATCTTCATCAAAATCATCATCGAAAAATGAAGTTATTTCATCCCAAATTTTTTTAAATTCCTCATTATTATTATACAATTCTGTAATATCAACTGCATTTTCTAAATCCGTTTCGTCAGGTCTTTCTTTAAGACCAACCAACATACCATCATCCGAATATTTTTTTTCTCCGTCAGCATTTAGTTCCAATCTGATAATATCTGTCCAACTCATAACTCTAATTATTTATTTTTTCGCTTTATGTATATGATTGATTTAAACCCGGGATATTTATAAATATTATAAATCGAGGTCAATACGATCGAAAGGTATTTTTGCATCCTCACCCCAATAATTTTTTGTACGCCTTTTCTGATATGCTCTCTCCTTTTTACCGTGATTAAACAAAACAATTAGGGCTAATAGTGTTACTAAAAAGCCAAATACAAGCAGCAATATCAGTATAAATTTCAACATATTGGACTTATCATCGAGTACTTAAGTTTTATTGCTTTTATCTTTATTTTCAATTGCTTTCATAGTTTCTAAAAAACTCTTCTCAACTTCACTTAAAGTTTTCTGTTGGTACTTTTTATACTCAGTAGTTGCTTTTTCGACAGCCTCATTGTGACTAACTGAACCGGCTCCCTGTAAAAGTTTTTCACCACTCATTGTTAGGATAATGTATAAAATTTTAAGGCTTTTTGCTGAAATTCGGAAATTCCGAATTTCTTTGTACACAATGCCACATCAAGCTCTCCTTCGTTAAAAACATTTTGAATATGCTCGTTTATAGTCGATTTTGCTTTGCCAAAAAGCAAAGCCATTTGTTCCTGCGTCAGCCAAACTGTATCGTCCTCAAAACGTACATCAACCGATATTTTTTCATCTTCGGTTTTGAATAATATAAATGCATTCTGTTTGTTTTCCATTTTATTTTTCTCTTTTTATGCCTTAGCAATAACCTACTCTCCAACTGCACCAAAACATACCATCGAATACTTAAATGGAATGACTCCATCCGAATCTACATCTACTACTATGTAACTCATAATTTTATTGGGTTTTAATTTGAAATTTACTTTTTATCCATGCTTCATTAGCTTGGAAATCTTCATTCAACAACTCTGTTACTTTTTCTGTGTTTATTAAATAGTAATCAACATCGCTGAAACTAGTTGAGACCTCACTGTTATCGGTATCAACGTAAATTTCATACACAATTAACAAAATATGGTTTGGTGATTGAAGTTCGTCCCAAAATTCAAACCATGAGGCATTTCCAATTTCAATTTTACTATATTTATCAAAATAAATTGTACTACCCAAAGGGAGGCTTTCCTCATTCAATTTTCCAAATTTATCGTTCCAAATTTTGTTAAATTCCTCGTCGAAAATTCTGTAACAACAAAATCCAAAATCCCAATAAGCTGTAATGCACGATTTGTCAATTTTAAGCCTAAAGTCAGGGTCGGTGAATATCTCTAGTTTTTCCATGTTAGTAAATTTATTTATACCCCTTTTACTGGATTTTATTTAATAATCTTAAAAACGGTTACTTTTTTTCATATTCGTAACCAATGGTATTTGTGGCACCTTGTGCATTGACATATTCCATACATTTAAACCTTAGTTACCTGTGTGAATTTTCTGAATGCTCTTATATTATGTGAATAATGTTTCTTCGTCCATAATTCTATTTTTTTTTACTTCATACCCAGCAATTCATACGACTCGCAGCTTACTGTCTACAATTTTCAAACTTTCTTTAGACTAAAATGAATAACTGTCCTCCTTTTAGATCTATAACTTTCCGTTTCAATTACTTCTTTGTGTGATTGATACCTTGCAACGCCTTTAAATCTACATGTAGTTTGATTTATAATTTCAAAAAGATATACGTCGCTACCATTCCTGATCCAACTATTGCAATTTTGACCAAAATGCTGACTATCAGAGTTACTTTTTCCTTCACCTTTAATTACCCAAAACTCATCATTTGTATTTTCAATAATCCATGATTTTATGTAGTATATTTTTACTATTCTTTCAACTCTCAAAAAAGTATTATACTCAAGACTAATTTCAGGCAAGTTATATACTTTGTCAATTGAATATATCTGATTTACTGTATAAGGACAATTTTCAGTTACAGGAAAAGAAGGTTCGATAGGCGCAACAGATTCTTCATGTTCTTCAATTTCATCTTCAATATACTCTATTCCTAATGATTTTTGAATTTCCTTAATTTGTGATTCCAATTCCAATAATTCATTATTAGTATTTTGACCGTGAGCAATGTATTGTTCAATTGCGAGTTCAATATCAGCCGGAAACACTTCACGCAACAATTCAATAATTTTATCTGTATTAAAACAACCAGCTGCAAGTAAACCATTTTTAGCATTGATCAAATTATCTTTCTTGGGTAAAAAATCGAAAACATGATTCAGATTGCCAGATTTATTGAAAATCTCTCTGTATCTTGATTTTAATTCGAGAAGTGTTTCAGATTTATTTTTGTGTTCGATACTTTTAAATTCAGCCAATTCATAGTTTTCCGGTTCAAGTATTTTAATAGCTTTGAAAATTGATTCTTGGTTGTATTTGCCAAATTCTTTCAAAGTTTGAAATAAATTGTCAGTATCAGCATCGAAAAAATTTTCAATATCCAACTGTCTAAAGGGCTCATCACTTGTGAAAATATCGGATTTAATATTCGAAAATACACGTAGTATTTCTGAATAAAGTAATGGCAGTATCTCATCAGGGCGCAAAGGGTGCTTTATTGAAGACTCAATTAGTCTTTTATCATGAATTTCATATAAAATACTCCTTTTTGTATTGATATTATTTAGCACATCAATTAATTGTGCAGTATTCTGAAATGTCATTAAATGATTAAAAATTCTCGAATTGCGCTTTACAGCATATATTGTTTTTTCCGGAAAGATAAAGAAGACTAAATCATTTTGATTCAATCTAACAACTGCAGGGTTGTCATAATAAAAAGCCTGTTGTTTGTTTTCATGCCAGTTAAGCTTGGATGCGCTGGCAATTATAAAATATAATGAACTGTACATACTACAATATTTAAAGATTTAACATGATAACTCAATTGCAATTACTACCTCATTTTTTTGCTCTCCTACCGCCTCGAGTAACCGAATCAAATAGTCTTTACCAATATATCGCATTATTGCCTGTAATTCTTCTTTCCAATCTGGAAAATTGTTTTCAACGCTTATACTGCCTAAACGGCGTAATATGTAATCAGACAAAGTTCTGTATTTACGTAAATCGGTAATAAGTGTCTTATTGAACTCGAACAGTTCGGGTTCGTTAGCAAGTTTAGGTAGAGCTTGTTTTAAATTTGTAAGAGCTTTGGCTTCGAGTGAATTTGCTACAGGTGCAGGGAAATTAGCTTTTTTTATTTCCTTAGCTAACTGGTATGGTTTCCAGAATTTATCTGACAAAGGTAGTTTTGGAGTTTCAAAATCGCACTGAATCAATTCAATATATTCCTCCAATGTTATGTCGTTTACTTTAATCTCATCTATGGCTGTATCTCCCACTAAGCGAGGATACAAACACAAACCACGCTTCATCAATAAACAAAGCTGATTTAAGTTGCCTTCTTTTGCAGTCTTTACTCTGTTTGGCAAGGTAGCTATTTTCTCTACTACTTCGGGATATTCATTTTTTATCACTTCGTATCTGTTTCGTATCGAAGTAGCAATATTTTCGTTTCCTTCTTCCTGAGGTAAAGAGTTAAGTTTTTTGAATAAACCGGATGCACTTGGTTCTTCAAGCGGATCAAATATTTTGGAATCTTCGCCCAGTGCATTGTGAATCATATACATTTTTTGTTCGGCAATCAGGCGAACCTGAACCAGATCTTTACCTCTTTCGGACGGGAAAAAATTATAAATATTTAATTTATCAAAAACCTTAATACCAATACGATTGATACGACCAACGCGCTGGATAACGCGAGTCGGATTCCATGGAATATCATAGTTTATTATTGCTCCCGCACGATTTAAATTAAAGCCTTCCGATAGTTTATCACTTGTTATAAGCACATCAAAATTGTCGGTATTTTCATATTTATATTGTGCATTAAAATTACTGTTCAATTCCGAATGTAATTGCTTACTAATATTCCCATCGCAAACTAAAAGCCTGTTTCCAAATTTACTTTCCATAAATGGTTTCAAATGCTTGACAGTATCCACATATTCCGAAAACACAAGGACTTTACGCTTAGGTTCATTTTTTGTTGGTACTTTGTTGAGAATTTCAACGATTTGATTGTAAATAGCATCGCGTTTAGGGTCGTTATCCACAATTTCTAATCGCGCCAACTCTGACTTAATCTCCTCAAAAAGTTTAATATCCTTATTTATGTCACTTAAGAATGTTTTTCCTTCGTTGATAAACGTTTTTATTTCATATACTGTATTGTTTTTTGAGCGTTTGGATAGCTGATTTTCAAAATCGTTTAGCTTATCCTCTATAGTATCATTATCTTTTTCAACTACTAATTCTTCCAATAAATCCCTGTCTAAAATATATCTACCACCCGTTTTTTCAACAAACTGAATGGCAAGTTTATGAACAGTCAGGAATCGGTTTACAGAACTAGCAAAAGCCCCAAACGAACTTTCGAAACGCTTCACTAATAACCGGCGCATAAAATCGTACAAGTTTGTTTGTTGTGTGCTTTCGCTACCATCAGTGCCAGTGTAGGCAAAAGGGCGATAAATTGCTCCTGTAAAGCGACCATCCTCCCCAAAATACTCACTTAAAACTTTATCATAGAATTTACTTTGCTCCGCTGTAAGTTCGTAAAACATTTCCGTCGGGTTTTCTACTTCGGAAAGAGTACCGATTTCACGATTGTATTGAATGTCGTTTTGCAAATCCAATCGGTTACGACGAATAACAACAGGCGAAATCAGGTGTTTAATGGTGTTGGCTAATTCCTTAGTACGGGTGCGCACTAGTTTCAAATCAATTTTTTCGGATCCAAACAAAATATTATGATATCTTTTCGCTTTTTCTTTTTTGTCAACCTCGGTTGCTTTTGTTCTTTTCCAGTTGTGATATTTGGAAATGTACGACAATTTATCAAACACATTTTTGTAGTCTGTAAATAAATTTTCGATGTTACCATCGATAGCCAGATTTGTATTGCCCGGAATTAAGAAAAATTTAAGTAAGGAAAATATATCAGCGGGTGAATTATTAAAAGGAGTAGCCGTCATTAAAATTACCTTTTTACCCTGACATATTTTTTTCAATGCATCGTAGTCGTAAGTATCCTGATTGCGTAGCGAATGTGCTTCATCCACTATTACCACTTCAAAATGGCTATTATCAATACCTTCGGCAATTTTTTCCAACTCACCTTTACTTCTTACATTACAGTTAAGATTAAAATTGTTTGCATATTCGTACCAACCGGTTTTTTCATCCTTATTTCCGATTAATCCAGGCGGACAGAGGATCAAGGTCTTTTTATCAATGCTTTTAGCAATCATCGATGCAATTACAGATTTCCCAAGTCCTACCACATCGGCTATAATTACACCTCCATACTCATTTATAATGTTTAATGCCTGATTTACAGCATCTACCTGATACGAGAATTCCGAATAATTTGACCTTAGCAGTTCTATTACTTCACTACGGATAAGATTTTGCTCTTGTAAATCCAGAAAAGTTTTGAGAACCAATGCATAAGCTTCGAAAGGAGTTACATCTGCAATTAAAGATTTGTTTTTAACCAATTCAATTACAATCTCTTTTCGCTTTTGATCTTCCGTAATTTTGGTGGCATTATCCCACAAATCATCAAAATAGCTTTCTGCGGTGCTAAAACCATAGTCACGTATTTCTACATTGAACTCCTGCTGACCCGAAAGGCCTGCACCGGTAAAATTGCTACTGCCCGTAATGAATGAACCCTGCATGCCTTGCACCCTTGCTTGCTGTTCCTGCAATTTAAACAAATACAATTTGGAATGATTGGGTTTATCGGTTTTACGAATTTGCAACCGACCTGTGGCAAGCATATCGAGGAAAAAAAAAACCTGTTGGTGAAAAGCTTCTGTGTCCACCTCGTCGGTATCGAGTGCCAATGTGAGCGAGCTGATAAACCGTTCGAATGCTTCATCGCCTGGCAGACTTTCTTCATAGTTTCCATGCTCTACAATGACCTGATTCAGGAGCTTATCTACCTGCAAACCTACCAACAGTTTAAGCTTAACATCGGGTTGGGTTTGTAGTGATTCGTATACTTCTTTCCATCCTGAAAAATAAAAAAAACCAACTAAAAACTTTAGTTCGTCGCATACGCCAATTAAGGTATTTAAACGTTCTTTGAGCGAAAGTTGATGCGTATTGTTTGTAATGAAATTTTGGGGCATAATTTATTTTTTTATTGCTTTTAGTTGTTTTTTCTGAAAATGTTGTATCTTTGCATTCAAGTCGACCGCGGAAGTACCGCTTGTTCTTTTGGGGTCGCGAAAAGTCCCCGGTTGTTAAACCGGGGTTTTTTATTTCCTCACTATGCCCAATGCATCACTACGGCTTGCCTCTTTAAGTAATATAGGTTCTAATTTATCAAACTGTCCATCCAGATTGTATTTGCGTAAACTGCCCTTTGGATATTCTTTACGGTAAAGAAGATGCGATATAACATCCACTGTTTGTATAAAATAAGAATGATGCGACGAGCGCATAAATATATCTTCAATAATGCTATCGGTGGGTGCATTGTACGAACCACTAAAATGAGATGGAGTAGGATTATATACTCTCATCTTTCGATGTAGTTGCATAAGCATAGCACTGTCGGTGTCGTCCGAAATGATGATACCCTTTTCGTTCGCGTTTTTTTTCAGAAAAGTGTCGAATCGTTGTATCAGACGTTGCCAGGCAACTTCCTGTATTTTGCCCGATTCGGTAAAATCTGCTTTTCTCAAAGCCACATTGATTATTTTTCCTGTATCAAAAATGCGCGGAATCTCCGTACAATACTCCTTTAAGAGCTTTATTCTGTCATCCTTTTTTATGGTACGGTAAGCATCTTCTTTGCATATCCTGATCAATTCTTTGGCATGTATTTCGGTACGCTGATTGAGTTCGTATTTTTCTTTCAACGATTTACGAAAAGCTTTTAAGCGGGATAAATACTTATCCCACTCGGACTGATGAACAATTAGCCCGGATAATATAAAGTGAGGTGTAGCGTGTACTCCGATACCCGGGTCGCCACTTTCGTCAACATACATCAAATACATAATTCAGATTTTCTTCATTTTTCTACTATTAACTCTGCTATTGGCCTCGGTTTAGCGTTCTACTCCAAACTCACCCGCTCATAATCCTCACGGCACAACGCATACTTACCCTCTTCTATTATCTGTACTTCGTCATAAGTCAGGTCGTAAAGACGGTATCTTAAAAACCATATAATTGTTTCACAAAATCATCTACTTCTTTTTGAACAATACTCAGTTGCTTATCCCTTTCAGAACTACTTATTGTTTCTTCAAAAAAAGAGTACTGAATGCTATAAGCTTTATCAAATAATTTTTTACAATCATTTAATTGTTCCGATGTTGGAACAGGAATTGGCAATGCTCTACAGTCATTTATTTGAAAGTGTGAAGTTGTATTTAAAAAGCTTTGCACTAATTCACTAATAAAGCTTGAATTAATTATCGAAACTATATAGAACTCAGGAATTTTATCGCACATTGAAAATAATGACATACTCATAACATCATGTACAGAATTAGATTTTAACCTGCATTTTAGGTAGGTAGAATTTACATCAATCCAGCAAAAACCTTCTCTGAAATAAAATTGGGTGTTTTGGAATCTAGCTTTTTTATCAGTTTTTAATAAGCTAACATTCAATTTATTCCAATTAATGTAATATGGAGTCGGTAAGTACCATCGATTACCATCTTTGTCTCCTTTGTCGTATGGTACATAAGTTGCATTTGTATTATCAATACCATTTAATTTTTCAGTATCACTTAGTGTGTCAACATTTGCAATGATGTCAGGTGTTACTATTCTATGCAAATATCCTTGACCAAATGAATCTCTACCGTACTTTTCCTTTATCTCATCAAATAGGGTTACAATATCAACTTCACTATCTGGCATTTTGTAATTAGTGCCAAGTTTATTATTTAGTTCTTGTAATTTTTGGGGTCTTGTTGCTCTAATTCGATTTGCTTCTTTAGTACCTTCTTTTACTCCCACATACTTTCCATTATTTGCTGTTGCTAATCCCTGTCCACCTTCGGTAACAAGACCAACTAAGGTGAATTCTCCTGGCACTAAACTATCACGGTATTTTTTAAGAGAAACTGCATTCTTTTTAATATTAGTGCTTGTACAAATTTTATCCCAATATGATTCAATTAAATCTTTATGAGTTTTACCTAATTTATTGTGAATTTGCAAATTAATATCGTTAGGTACAAAGAATGAACCATTGATTGATTCTCTATATACACTTTGTGGAATGTTGAAGTAAGAAGCATCAATTAATTTTTTCTTACCTTTTGCGTCAATTACATTAATAGATTTATTCTCAGTTATGTCTTCGTTTTTCTGACAAACAAATATAGCGGTTGATACCATTGCCTCATCAAACACATCATGTCCCAAATGGATAAGTGACAACAAATTATTTGTTGTGAATTTGAATCGAAGTTGTTTTTTTGTTAGTGTTGTAAAATATGTGTCTGGTGTGATCATCGTATTTATTCCATTCAATTTTAAAAGGTCAAAACCCTTTATTATAAAGTGGAAGTACAAGTCATCAGCAAAGCCAAACAATTTCTCAAAAATCTTTTTATCATTTTCATTAACACCTTTTGTCGATACATAGGGTGGATTTCCTATAACAATATCAAATCCAATAAATTCTCCATTTTGGTCTAATAATGAAGGAAACTCAAATCGCCATTCAAAACTATTGCTGAATATCGTATTATTAAAAGTATCTTCTCTGTTTTTTTCTAATTTTTGAAGTTTATCTTTTGCAGCTTTGTATTCTTTCTTATGAGAATCAGCTCTACGTTCACCCATTAAATTATAATTTTCAAATGACTCTACTGCTGCTCTAGCTGTGGCAATCTTCTTGATATCTCCTTTCGAAAGTTCAGTTTTAAGTGCATTTTTTATTTCTTCAATTTTTGATCGTGCTGCATCTTTTTGCTCGTGTTCGTTGAGATAAGTATTAGTGAGTTCTCTGTATTTTTCTATGGTAATTTGTTCTGTTTTCGGCTTATTCTGGTTGTAATCTTTAAATACTTCTTTGATGTCGCAATCGATAGGAAAACGGTTAATTAGTGAGTCACCGCACATAATTTTATAATCCAGGTTGGGCAGTGCCTGTGGTATAGTTTCTTCCACTACCAGCGATAACCAGAATCGCAGGCGGGCTATGTCCACTGCTCCCTGCTCAATGTCCACACCGTAGATGGAGTTTTGGATAATGGCTTTTTTGGTTTCGAGTGCATCCAATACCGGGTTCAATACCAGTTTGGCACGGTATATTTCGTGCAAAATACCCATAGGGAATGCACCCGAGCCAATAGCAGGGTCGCAAATTTTCAGCGCATCCAGAAGTTCTTCTATCCGTTTGGCATTTTTTACTATATAGCTTTCGCGGTTCCCGTGGTCGATGTAATTAGTCTTGATAAAAGTTTCAATTTCTGCGTTATCTTCCAGGTGCGTTTTGAGGTATTCTATCAGGCTTTGCTGACACATATATTGTACAATCTCTTTGGGCGTATAAAATGCACCTTTATCTTTGTTATCTTCGAGCAGGTTTTCGAAAATACGCCCCAGCATTTCGGGGTCTACGCTTATTTCGGTATCGTTGGGTGTGTTTTCGTCCACCGTAAAGTTATACTGATTGAAGAGTTCAAACATATCGTTGAAAAGCGAAGCTGGTAACACAATGTTTTTATCGTCGAGCGTATCGCGTTCAAACAACCCACCATTCAGGTAGGGAAATTTATACGCTTTCAGTTCGGCACATTGCAAACTATGGTCGGGGGCGTTCAGTGCATTAAAAATATCTTCGAGCACCACTTCCAGAAAATCATCCTGGTGTTGGCTTCGGCTAAAAACTTCGGCTAAGAAGTTGGTGTTCCCCCCCCGTCCAATCGCCTTCGGCATTGGTCGATGGCACACCCAACCATCCTTTTTTCTCCAAAAACTTCAGAAAAACCAATCGTCCGAGTAGTTTTTTAATATAGTCGCGTGCTTCTTTTCGCCCTGCCGGCGTTTCGCCCCCAAATGCATTTTTTAGTTGCACCAATCCGGCTTCAACCATACCCGGATAATCTTTTTCTTCCCATTTCCCTCCATTTTTCACATAGTGCTTTCCTGTAAGGTAACCGCAAAACTTCACATAAATATTTTTGTAGGTGTTGAAGAAATCATCCGATAATGGCTCTACACTAAACGCCTCCTGTATTTCATTAAGCGAAGCAAAGTTGCATTTCCCTACACGGTCTTTGAATGTTTTGTTGGTTTGCGAGTCTTTATCTACAAAATACGTAAAGCGTTTCCAGTTGCTAAACTTTTCGCGTTTGCTAAACTGACGTTGTACAAAACTGAAGCGAAACTTTCCTGCTGCATCGTAAAATACAAACAGGGCTGCATCCGCACCTTTACGGTCGATTACCTGTATGGCAATTTCTTTTTGTTTGACCTTGGAGCTTCGGCTGCTGAGTTCGCCCTTGTACCTGCCCGAAAACACAACAAGTCGGGTAGCATCGTCATCGTAGTTATACTCACCCAATTCTACTATGGTTTCGAACTGAGCTTTTTGCTCATCTTTTAATAAATAAGTTAAGTCAATTGGTTCTGTCTGACGTACAATATTATCGTTTCGGTCTCTTAAAAAAGCTTGTATGTTTTGGTGATTAACTTCCTCTATCAGTTTATCTATGATTGTCATTCTGTTGGTGGATATATTACAGGTTATTTACAAAATCAATTTCATTTTTAAGCTCGGTAGAGTCCAGACGTACGCCCAGGCTTATAGAGTTTTGTCCCTTTTCAAGTATTAGTTTATCAACTATCGACTTGTAATCAATGGGTACATGTTTATACTCCATCAGTTTACCAAGTTTCGGGTTGGCAAGGGTGTAATTTTTAGCATTTAAAGATTCTACTTTGTTAAAGTCGCCCGCACAATGAAGTTTTATTCGGTCATTCCCCTCGTGGTCGCGACTGTAAACAGCTATTAAATCGTAAGCGGGCATTAGGAATACATTCAACAATACGGCATCTGTACGCGAACCACCTTTCCGTACAGCACCTCTGAATTTTGTCATACCGCTTCTAATCTCATTTGGGATAACAAAGTTAACTCCACCATCCGAATAACACAATAGTAAATGATAATCTTTTTGGTTTTGCATAATGCACACTTGATGCAAAACCTTATCGGATAGTACTGCCGTTTTTTGGAACGACCATGTTCCACCTTCGTAGAATGTGAAGTAATCCCACACTCTCGATTCGTCAATATTTTGGGGTACTACTGTGGTTTTTCGTGTAGCAACAGGGGCTTGTGTAAACGATTCGGTAACTTGAGTTTGTGGTGTACCTATAGCACATCTAACTTTGAGATACGTAATAAGTGCTTGTCCGGTAATTGCACGCGTCATGTTCCCGCAACGTTGGAATAAGAAAATATTATTGATAAAGACAGGGTCGGGCGATGCAGAAATAGTGATGCAACAATAACCATTTACAAACTCAAAGGAAATAAGTGAGCCTTCGATATTCGGACACAATGCATATAGGGTATTTCTTATTTTCAATTCATAGCCGTCATTGTTTTCGGTGTATGAGCCCCGGTATTCGTCCTTCTCGCCTGAGTTCAGATATGGAAAGTCGGATTGAATGCCACATACTGTATGAGGTTCGTTGGTAACACCAATAAACAACTTTCCACCTGATGCATTCATCATACCTGTTATCGCTTTTACGATATTAAACATTTGTTTGTCAATATCAGGCTCGTTGCTTTTTGGCGAAAAAACAATGGTGCTTTTGTATTCAACACTTTGACTTTCCGGTTCAAATTCAACAATCGAATTGGTGGATTTAGCTGAATGTTGAACAGAATTTTTTTCTTCTGCTTTTGTCTTTTTTCCAGGCAGAGTAAGTTGCAAATATCCCTTTTTGATATTTAACTGCTCAACAAGCAATTCTATCGTCTCGTAACGGGGAAATGGCGGGTCATTTTTGAAATACAATTTGTGTTCAAATCCAAAATCATCTTTCAATACCAAATACGGAGCATCGTTAATTCTGTCCGTTGCATAATCGTCGACCAGAAATGAATAAATCTCATTATCTTTATACAATGCTCTTAAAACTTCGCCTTTGTCTTGCACGAATGTAGGTCGCCCTGTCATTCGGTCGATGCCGGTTAAAATACAATTAATGGTTTTACCTACCCATTCCGGTTCATTTTCAGCCTGAAAATCGAATGCTTTTACTTTTAGAGATTTTGTCCATTCGCAACCTTCTATTGTGTTTTTTAGCGAAAAATAATTTCCAAAATTAGTGTTGTATAAATACTCTACTTGGAAGGTGTAAATGCTTCCCATTTTTAAATCAGATAATTTCATATTTTTTCGTTTTTATTAGTTATTGTATTTCGTATGTTTCAAAACTAAATACTCCAAGTTCACTGTCATCACAAACTTCTACTTCTTCAAATCGTACTTGTTTTGTTGCCAATGCACCATTTACGGTTGTGCGGAGAATGTATCTCATGCCGGTTTCAGTCGAAACAACATTAATAACAGTTAATTCAACTCCCTGATATCTTGCTTTTGAGCCTGGCTTTATGACAGTAATGTTGTTCTGTCCGCTAAAATTCATCTCTGCTTGTGGTTTATCAAGCTCGTCTTTAATAACTTTGAAAGCATCAATTGTTGACTCATTTAAATCTTCACGATTAATAAATGAAAATAAAGTTTCAGGATCGCTGATAAGGTCATAAGCTTTATCAATTACTTTTTTCAAATCATCAAAGTCAATAAGACGTCGGGTCAACCGCAAGCTTCCATACGATTGATCATAAATGGCAATAAAACCGGCATTTGTTTCAAAACCCAGTTCGTTTTGCCTAAACCGACCTTTTGCACTACTCACATCTTGTTGATCAAATGGGATATTTAATAAAAACACTTCGTAAATTAATTGGGTAATCACATCTACATTTACATTTGCGTTAAGCAAAACGGGGTGAGTAATTACAACTCCGGTTGTTTTATATGTCCTTGAAAAATCATTCCTGTTATAGTAAATTTTCTCGGGCATCTCTCCGTTTAAAGGGTAAGTTACGCGTAAAGGGTTTGCTGCACCACGTCTTTCCAAAAAGCCACTAACCCTTTCATATATAAGCAATTCCGATTCAATCATTTTTAATTCCCCATAACTATAAGCGTTGAAAATCTTTTCGCCTGTTAATTGAGGGAATACTGAAACAGGTATTTGCAGGGGTTTTGTAAAATATTGTTTGTCATTCCTTACATACACTATTCTGTCTTTCTCATCTACTTTTGTTACTCTAAATCCATGTCCTGCATAATAATACATTGCACCGGGATAAGCTTCGCGCTGCACCTGACTTCTTGATAAATTACCTTTGTTATATTCTTGTTGACCTTGTTTTAATTTAACCTTATATTGTGGTTCTAAATCACGGATTGGAAAATTGAACTGGGGATAAATACCTCCCTTTTCGCGTACATCGTCATACGCATTAGTTGTTGTTTTATTTCTTACATTTCTACACAAACTTAGAAACTGTTCAGGGAAATTGATATTGGTATTAAATTGTTCAACATAGTTCGTAATATTATCGTATTCTCCATTTTGATCAGCAAAACAAAGCGCATGAATATTCTGAAGGGTTTCATTTTCTAAATATAATGCACCTTCGGCGTTAGGTATATTAAATAGAAGGCGTGGTTCTTTAAATATAGTGTTTGAGCGAATTGAGCCATCATTTATAATGATTATCAAACCCTCATTTTCGCAACCAACACGACCAACCCGACCAATTCGTTGATACAAGCTGGTTGAAGAATAAGGTATTCCATATAAAATACATAAATCCAGTTCTTTAATATCAATACCCATTTCCAATGCACTGGTTGTTACAATACATTTGGCTCTACCACTCATTAAAATCTCCTGTATTTCTTGAGCGTCATTCTTTTCGTAACCTGATTTGTATGGAATAACTCCACCAGCTTCTACAATTGAATCTAATATTTCATTTTGCTCCTGTATTGATAATTGTCTGTTTACACCGACAGTTACCTGTTCCACCATCTTTCGGCTATCTAAAAAGGTTATTCCCTTATAATCGGTTTCTTGTGCAAAATATCCAACTAAATCATTGATTCCTGCAAATACATCATCGCCATTTGGTTGAATCAAAATAATATCAGATGCTTTACTTGGTGAAGAATCGTTATTAACAATTTCAAAATCAAGTCCGGTAATTTTCATTAAGTGAGATTCGGGTTCGCTAATGGTAGCAGAAGCTGCAATGTATTGTGGTACATTTCCGTGTAATGTGTCTATTGCATGATTAAGTCGGCGATATAAATAAGCAACATTACTACCAAATACCCCCTTGTAAGTGTGTACTTCATCAAGAACAACTAATTCTACATTAGCTAAAAATGTTTTAATTGCCGTAGTGTAGTTTGTGTCCGAAAGTTTTCCCAATAAAAATGTATGTATGGTATCGGGTGTGATTACTAACACGTTACAATCTTTCAGAATTCTTTTACGCTCATTAATATTTCCTGAATTGCTTCCATCGATACGTCCAACCTGAATATTATTAAGTTCTGCAACACTGAAAGCATTTTTCCAGTTTTCTTCTTGTTGAGCACCTAAAGCCTTAAGCGGATATACAGCAATAATTTTAGCCTTTGGATTATTGCTTATTTTTTCAATTCCGGCACTATAGAATACGTAACTTTTCCCCGAACTTGTTGATGTTGTTAAACAAACATTTTGGTTTCGTTTAGCTAATTCAATTGCACTATATTGATGCTCCCAAATATCACCATTTACTTTTTGATTGAGAAAATTAGTTGTAGCCTGGGATAGATTTAATGGATTTATATTTTTTGTTCTGCCTTCACGAGCAGGTATCGGAAAATGAGCTACGGTAAAAAATCCCATTTCTTCTATACAAGTTTTAATTCTATCAAGGTTCTGAGGTAGCTGAATTAAATGTTCATACTGTTGAGTTATAAATTCATCTAATTCTGCAATCGCATTAGCGTTAAAAGGTTCTCTTAGTTGAGATTGACCTGTTTGTGTTGAATAAATCAAACATTCTGAAAGATTTAATCGTACAATTAAATCTTCCAAATCTACATTCGAATAATTAATAGATTGACTCGTGATATTGTAAAGTTTACTTTCAATACCTTTCATGTCAGTTACATGAAACCATGTTTTCACATTTTGTGATATTGTGTCGGCTACAATTACTATGTCTTGATTGAAAAGCACAACACCACTCACATGGCTTAAATTGACATTTTGCTTGTGAAACCATGTGTTAAATACACTACACAAGCCTGTCTTATTTAATCTGACTTGCATATAAGGGTTCTTGCCATTGCTGCCACCTTTAACAATAGTAGATTCGTTGCATTTCCAATCACCGTTCTCGGCGATAGATAAGTTACCCCCGTAATTTTTAAATTCAATTACAACAATTGCATCGCGTTTAATGAAAACAGCATCTATATCTCTGTTTTCAAAACTTGGATTTGCAATGTATCCCTTCCGCCATCTACACATTTAGCGCATAAAAAACCCATAAATCAGATTTGAGTTCCGATTTATGGGTTTTTCATTTTGGTTATCGATTGTATT
>Ga0209398_1000063_pt1 | contig 85728 bp, 65 predicted proteins | sample AshMeaBigSpring_FD_184125 | JGI IMG/M metagenome (GOLD analysis project Ga0209398, IMG submission 184125) | Groundwater microbial communities from Big Spring, Nevada to study Microbial Dark Matter (Phase II) - Ash Meadows Big Spring (SPAdes)... | ecosystem: Environmental > Aquatic > Deep...
CCGAGGAGGATGGCTGGATTTGGGACGCCTCCTTCGACGGCGAGTTCGCTTCCGAGGACACCGAAGATTGGGGCGACTACTCCGAGGAGGATGGCTGGATCTGGGATGATTCCTTCGACGGCGAGTTCGCTTCCGAGGACACCGAAGACCTGGGCGACTACTCCGAGGAGGATGGCTGGATCTGGGATGATTCCTTCGACGGCGAGTTCACCGACGGAAGCAACCTGGAAGACATGCCCTCGGTTATCCGTGGTGGGTTTGGTCCATGGGAATCCTTCTCCGGGGATGAACTGGCAATCTGGGAGAGCGAGGAATTCTCCGACTGGGATTATTATTCTGAAGATTACTACTTCGATGAGTTCTCCTCCGAAGAGTATTGGGCCTCATTTGATACCGAGGACTTTTTCTGGGACGTTTACGCCGAGGAGGGCGACTGGAGCGATTATTCCGATGAGGACTATGCCGACTACTCGTTTGAGGATTCCTCTGTTCCCTACGAGCTGACCGACGCATTTGAAATCCAGACGCCTGATGACAATGCGCTGGATGTGAGCGACCTCGGCAGCCTGATTGCGGATGGCGAGATCCAGATCGACGGCCTGGCAGCAGCTGAGGTTCCGGCTTCGGTGGCTGACATCGCCGATGGCGACCTGCTCACGGATCTGGATATCGCCGTTCCCCTTCCGACCGCCGACTTGCAGCCCCTCTCCGGCCTGCACTTTGAGCCCTTCGTGGTCCATTCGACGGCCGGTTCCTCCTCATTGATCGATGCTCCTGAACCCGAACAAATTGTCAGCACAGGGCCGACCGATGCGGATTACATCCCTGAGAGCCACGCGTCTGCTGCCCTGATCAGCGATACGGCAACCGGTACCACTGAAGGTGACAACATCGCGTTGGACGATCCCTCTGGGGAAGCCCAGGGTGTTCCGGTGACCGGACTCCTGGCGGTCGGTGCTGCCACCCAACTGCCTGCAGGAACCAAAAAAGTCGCCCTGTAACTGGCTCCGATTGGGACAATCACAGCAACACAAGCCGCATCCATTCACACTGGATGCGGCTTTTGCTTTCCTGGCAACAGCCGGAATCGAGGCCGGTCAGGGAAAATTGCCTTTTCCGGCCGGTTGCCTGCTGACATGCTAAGTTCGGATTTTCATTCATGGCGAAGAGCCCTCCCATCTCCCATCTCTTGAGCGGGCAGAAGCCAACCAACCGGGCACCGGAGCCGCAGCAGGAAGGCGGCAGCCGGCAACTTTCGCTTTTGAATGGCATCGCTAGAAGCTTGAATGCCGCCGGCACCGCGCTGTGGGTCCTGCAGGACGGAAATGCCCCGGAACCCCGAATGCTTCATCAGCGGCGATTCCGGTGTCCGGAGGGGCTTTCCGGCGGGGCTTGGAACAAGTCCCTCACGCAGGCGCTCGCCCGATGCATCTCAACACAAACCGTTCTTCGGGGTGGCTGGGACGCTGCGTCCGGCCGCATCGAAATGCTTCTGGTTCCAATCCGCGCAGACGGCTCAACAGCAGGCATTGCGGGCTTTCTGGGAGGCAAAACCATGCTCCAGGCCTACCGCGAGCACGAGGAGGTTGTTGAAGCGAGCCTCTCGATGCTCCTCCAGAAGCACCGGCCCGGCGCGGCTCAAGCGTCTGCGACCCATGACGCCATGCTCACCCGCCTTGCGATGGCTCTTCTCTCCGCACCAAACTCCCGGGTGGCAGCAAACATTGCGGCAGATGCTGTCCGCGACATGCTCGGAGCCACGCGTGTCTGCCTCTTTGAGAAATTCTCGCGCAAGTGGCGCATCGCTTCCGTCTCCGGCTCCCCCGCGGTGGACCGGCAGAGCGTCGAAGCGCTCGATCTGACCCTTCGCTTTGAGGAATGCCTGGGCGGCACCCCCCGGGCAGGATGGGCGGGAGACACGCTCTCCGCATGGCAGGATGACGATGGGTCCAGGCAGGTGGGCATACTTGTCGACTGCGGTGCGATGCCGCAAGGCACGCTCGATGGCATCCTTCGATCTGCAGCACCGATGCTGGCGCACGCGATCCACTCCAAGCGGCCCTACCTGCAGCGCTTATTCGACCTGCCATCAGCAGGCTCCCCGGCCGTGCGCCGCCGGGCCATCCGGAACCGTGTTGTCACAGCGATTGCGGCTCTAGCTGCGGGAATCGTCCTGCTTCGTCCAGTCCCGGAAACATTTTCCGGCACCTGCGAACTCGTCCCCTCCAGCCGCGGAACAGCATTCTGCGAGACGCCGGGCCGCATCGAAAGCATCCTTGTTAAAGAAGGCGATGCGGTGCGTGCGGGGCAGCCCCTCGTGCTGATCGACTCTTCCGAAATCCAGACCCGTCTCGATGTTGCCCTGCAGGAAGTTAAAAAATCGGTGGCACAGGCCCACAGGTGGCAGGAGGAAGGCGACATGGCCGCATTCCGGCTAGTGAATCTCGATTATGCCCGCGCCACCGCGGAGGTCGGGAAGCTCAAGAAGGATATCGGGGAGTGCACGATTTCCGCACCTCTCAGCGGAATCGTCCTCACCAAGGACCTCCAGCTCCGCCGCGGGGAAGTCGTCCAGGTCGGCACGGCCATCTGCGAAATTGCCTCCCTGTCCAACTGGGATCTCCAGATCAAGATCAACGAAGCGGATGCCGGGGCCCTGGAGAAGGCCGTTCAGGAATCCGCACCGTTGCCGGTCCGCTTTGTTCTCCAAGCCCGCGCGGAGACGCCGCTGACGGCCGAGGTCACCTCTCTGCAGCAGCTGAGCCAAATGGTGTACCCGGATCCGGAGGCATCGGTCGTTTACGTGACAATCCGGGGGATCACTCTCCCGCAGGAGATGGCTGCCGAGATGCGACCGGGGTTTTCAGGATTTGCCCGCATCGAGGGTGGACGAGCCCCCTTCGTTGTGGTCCTGCTCTCAAAGCTGATGCGGACCATCCGCCTGCACGTGCTCCTTTGAAATGGAGAAGCCGCCCGACGCCCCGGAAAAAGCGAAGCGCTCCGGTCCCCGGTTTGCACAAATCCGGGGCGATCTCACAATCTCAATCATCGCACGCGCCGGCACCCGGATAGCCATCGTCAAGGATCCAGTCGCCCACCGGTTCTACGAACTGGCAGCAGACGACCTGGACATCGCCTCGCTGCTCGATCCCCATTCCAGCCCGCCCCAGCAGGTGAAGGCCCTCCGCGACGCGCTCCCGGCCGTCTTTGAAAATGCCACCGATCGCACGATTCTCCGCCGCGCGCTCCGAATTTCGGCAGAGCTCAGATCGTGCGGGCTGGCATCCGGCTCCCGGCCGGCCGCCTCGCAGGCAGGCTCAGCAGAGGGCCTCCGCGCCATCTGGCAAAGAAGGCTCCGGCGGGTCTCCTCGATCCTGTTTTTCCGGATCCGACTGCTCAATCCCACGGCAACCTTGAATGCGATCACCCCCTTGTGTGCCCCGGCCTTCACACGGGGTTTTGCCATCGCGGCCTCGCTGTTCTTTGCGGCGTCGGCAGCCGTGTTTTCCGCGGCGGGCGGGTTTCGCACATTTGATTCCTCCTGGTTCGGATCGCTTGCCGGACTGGTGGCCCTGTATGTCGGCATCGCCGCGTTGAAATTCCTGCACGAGGCCGCCCACGCGGTCACTGTCCGCCACTACGGGGGGAACGTCCACGAGGTTGGAATGATGCTGGTTGCCGGGCTTCCGCTCTTCTACGTGGAGGCCTCAGACTCCTACCTGTTCGCACGGAAACACGAGCGGATTGCCGTGGCGGCGGCGGGGATTGTCGTCGAGCTGCTTGCCTCGGCTGTTCTTGTGTGGCTGTGGCTGATCCTTGCCGACGGTTTTTTCAAGCAGCTCGTCCTGAACCTGATCCTCATCGCGAGCCTGAGCACGCTGCTCTTCAACGGAAACCCGCTCATGCGCTATGACGGCTACTACATCCTCGCTGACGCCATCGACATGCCCTCGCTGCGACAGCGAGCGCGGATGTTTCTTTCCGGGTGCATCCGCTCATTCCTCCTCGGAACCGAGCCCCCCAGCCAGCGGCGGATTCCGGCCCGCGACCGGTGGATCCTGTCGCTCTACGGAATATTGAGCTACGCCTACCTGGTTCTTGTGATCTTCGGGATTTGGCGCTTTCTCTCCGTCCAGCTTGATCCCTTCGGCCTCAAATGGCTTGCCCACTTGCTCGTCGCTTGCTGGGCGGCCAGCGCCGTCATCATTCCCTTCTCAGTCTTCCTCGGCGGCATGGTCACAGAGGTCCGAGCATCCCCTCCCCCGCCTCGCAGGCGGGCGGCCCTCATGACGGCGGGATGCGCGCTCGGACTGGCCGCCATCCTCTGCATACCGCTGCCACGCTGGGTGGACCGCTCCTGCACATTGGAAAGCGAGGGGGCCGCCATCGTTCGCGCTGAGGAGGATGGCTTTGTCCTCGAGGTGCTCACCAGCGAAGGCGCCCACGTCGAGCCCGGCCAGCCCGTCGCGAGAATGAAAAACCTCAACCTCCTGAACGAGATGGCCAAGGCCGAGACACAGGTCGGCAGGACCCGCACAAAACTTCAGTCCGCCATGGCGGACGGTTCGACCTCCACGGTGGGCAGCCTCCGTGGCGAACTTGCCTCGGCAGAGATCCGGCTCCGGAAGCTCAGCGATCACGCCGCCTCGCTGGTCTTGAAATCCCCGATCGCCGGCACCGTCGGATCGCGTCAGCTCGAACGGCTCGTCGGCAGCAGGCTTCAGCCCGGCGGTGTGTTCTGCCTGATCCAACCGGAGCGGCTGAACGACTTCCTAATTCCTCTCAATGAGAAAGAAGCCCGCACGGTCAAGCGATCGGATCCCGTCCGGCTGCGGCTCCGCGCGTTTCCAGAGAGGCTTTACGAGGGCCGGGTCCTCTCCGATCCACTGCGCATGCCCGCGTCCGACCCGCAGTTTCAGCCGACCGCCTTGCAGGCCCTGCCGACCGCCCGCCCGACGGCGGCAAAAACCGACACCCACTTCGCAATCGTGCGATTAGACAACGACAGCAGAGACTTGAAAATCGGGATGTCCGGACGTGTCCGCATCCGCTGCGGCTACCGGACGGTCGGACGCGCGCTGCTCGAACGGGCGATGGACTTCCTGCGGCTCGACTTCCGCATGCAGTAACCGGCTATTGCCGAGCAAGAGTCAGGAGGGCGATCTCCGGCGGACACCGGAAGCGGAGCGGCGGGAAAAACGAACCGACCCCGGTGGTGGTGAAAATTTTCGAATGGGCGGACTGAACGAGTCCCTGCGCGTATTTTCTGCAGGCGGAGGAAAAGAGGAGCGGCCGGCCGAGCAGCGGGATGTTGATCTGGCCGCCATGGGTGTGCCCGCAGCACACCAGCAGGAGGCGCGGATCATCGAGGGATTCGACAACTTCCGGGTTGTGCGTGACCAGGATCGCCGCCGCATCGCGGGGCAATTTATCCAGGGCCGCCGGGATGTCAGGGGACCCGATCGTCGAATCGTCGAGTCCGCAGAGCCATACCCGCGAACCGTTGCGCTCGATCCAGCGTCCGCTATTCGTCAGTTCATGAATCCCCTGCCGGACCAGCTCGCGGCTTGTGAGAACCCGGTTGGCGGCGATGTCCCGGTTGCCCTGGACCGCATAAACCCCCAGCGGTGCCCGCAGACGTCCCAGCAAATCCATGACAGGCTGAATACAGACCGGCTCGCTGTCGACGTAGTCCCCGCCGAGAAGGACGATGTCGGGCCGCAACCCGTTCGTTGCCGCAACGACCGAGGCGAGAAAATCCGACGAAACAAACCAACCGTGGTGAAAGTCGGAAAGAAATGCGATCCGGCATCCATCGAAACCGGCAGGCAGCCCGGCCAGCCGGATGGCAATCGACCGGACCTCCAGCTTGCGGGATTCCCAGAAGGAATACCCGCCGAGTCCGCCTGCTGCCAGCGCGCCGGCACCGATGGCCAGAAACCTCCGCCTCGTTATAGGGGAAGACATGCGTGTAGCATTACACATTCCACCATCCAGCGAAAGGGCCAAGCCCACCGGACTCCCCGGCTTCGAACTTATTGCATCCGAACTCTCAGGCGGACAAACCGCTTGGAGCCAGGCGGTACCGGGACGCTGGCCTTGACCGTCTGCACCAGCAGATCGGAATCCGGCGTCACAACAATCTGGGTCACGCCTATCTCACTCCAGCTTCCGGCGGCCAGCGAGTCGCTCCACTCGACAACATACGTCATGCCTGCAGCATTTTTACGGCGGGTGTAGGTATAGTCGAGTATGCCGGTCCCGGCGGCAACCGTTGCATTCACGAATCCCGGGGACTTCGGCGAACTGGCCAGCGCAAACTCAAGGAAATTCGACATCCCGTCGCGGTCGGGGTCGGCAGCCGCCCCGGTCATTGTGGTATCGGTCACGCCCGGAAACTCCGCAGCCTGCCAGTCGGCATAAACGGTCGGGTAGGCGGTCACAACGACCACCAGGTCGCATGATGTCTCGCCGCCGGCATTGCGCGCCGAGAGGCGGACGATGTACGTCCCTGCCGCGGCGAACGTCACCGTCGTCGCCGCCTGCGCGGGGGCGGCGAACGTGGCGGTTCCCGGACCGCTCACGAGGCTCCATGTGGTCGAGGTGGCATTGCCGACCGAGCCGGAGAGCGAGGCGGGAACGCCCCTGGCGGCCGTGGGCGCGGTGCCGGCAGCGACCGCCGGGAGCTGCGTCCCGTTGAACGTGACCGTGAGAAGCGGGCGCTGGGCGACGTTGGCAATGTCGTCGGATGCGAAAGTCGCGTATTGCGATATCGTGCCCGCCTCGGTGACCGGAGAGACGACAATCAGTCCGAATCCTCCGCCCAGCGCCGATTGTGCGACCGCCACAAAATCCGCTCCCGATTCGAACGTCTTCCGGGTACTGGTCGAGTTGGAGGTGAACCCAGTGACACGGGAAAGCACGGTTGTCCCGAAATCCCCTCCAGCCGTCGTCCACGCGTGCCCGGTTCCGCTCTGTCCATCGCGGGACGCCCACGTCAAACCTGTTCCCGCGCCGCTGGTGGACGTGCTTCCGTTCCCCGTGCCCTCGACGACATGACCGCTCATCTCCCGCAGATCGACATCGTCGACCGTACCCGCTGCGGCGGTCCAGAGATCGAGCGTCACCGATGTGACTTCCAAGTTCGCGGGCAGGCCGGAGAAATCGTAAGCGAGAACGCCGCGCATCTTACCGCCTGCCTTTCCGACCAGCATCTGAGCACGTGCGCCCGAGTTGCATCCCGTCCAATCCGAGCGGACCATCGCTCCGGTGTGCGTGAACCCATTCACCCCCTCGCGGAACGTGAGGGTTTGCGGGCCGACGATGACCGTGAGTTGCTTGGCATCGGTGCCGCTGGCATTTGCCGCGAGACATTTCAGAATATAGACGCCATCAGAGGAAAATTGCGCCATGGTGTCGGCCGCGATCGCGTTGGCAAACGTGACGGTGCCGGGTCCGGATACCTGCGACCAAGTGGCCGTGAGGGGAGCGGGCCCGGTGAGCGTGGCCGTGAGGCGCAGCGAGGCCGCCCGGTCGGAAACCACCACCGGGCTCACGGCCGGGGCCGTGATCGAGAGCCACGGCAGCGCACACGGGATGATCGTCCCCTTGTTGACAAAGTTCGACGGGAGGCTGCCCCGCCAGAGGCTCAGGTCGAGCGTGCCGTTGTTGACGAATGAGCCGCCAACAACGCACAGATCGTCGCCGGCGAGCGTCACCGTGCCGTTGTTCGTCAGGTTGCCTGTGATCGTGCCCGCCGACGTGAGGCGACCGCCCGCCAGCACGGCGACATCGCCGTCGATCGAGCCGCGGTTTTTGAGCGTCGCCTTGTTTTGGACCGTCACATTGCTTCCCGCAATCGCTCCCGTGATCTCAAGCGTGCCAGCGGCCACAGTTGTCGGCCCCCGGTAGTTGCTGCCTGTCCCGGTGAGCGTCCACGTGCCATTACCGACCTTGGTGATTGCGGTGACCGTCGTGTTCCCCTGTTCGTTGATCGCGCCTGCAAATGTCGCATCGGTATTCAACCCGCCGACGCTCCAGGTGAAGACATTCGACGCGGTTGGTCCGCCTTTGAGCGCGCTCGTCGCGTCGCCCGAGAGTTCGCCGAGGCTGAGGGTTGTCCCGGCAGCCGCCACCGATCCGGCAAAGTAAATGGGGCAGTCGGTCACGCTGACCGCCGCCTTTGCGTATCCGTAGGTATTGCTCACCCGGGCCTCTCCGCCGAAGTCGAGGTGCCCGGTGAATTGCGACCAGTCGCCAGCCAGGTCGGTGCGGACATAGGGGCTGTAAACCTTGAACGTGCCATTGCCGGTGAGTGTGCCGCGCAGCGTGCAGCGGCCGTCGGCGGTCAGATTTCCAGTGGCACCCGTCGGCACGATCATATTCCAGAGCGCGCTCTCGCTCGCCTGGACGTTGGCCATGCTTAGCGTGCCCCCGAGGAACGTGACGTTGCCGGTGCCAAGCCCGTATCGATTGGCAACAGCATTGCCCAAAGAGATATTTCCGTCGCGGATCACGGTGCCGCCGGAAAACGTGTTGTTGCCGGTGAACTGGAGCGTGCCATTGCCGGTCTTGGTGAGCGTGCCGTTGCCGGCGACCACCCCGGCAAATGTGAGAGTGGTGGCCGTCCCCGGGGTGTCAAATGTCACCCCGCCGGCTCCCAGCGTCGCCCCGCGATTCGTGAACCCGCCGCCGCCCCCGCTGAGGAGCCGGAACGTGCAGGCGTTCAGCATCAGGTTCGCCGGCGACGTGCCCGCAGAACCAAGCGATCCCGGCATCCCGGACTCCGACATGTTGCTGACCTCCAGCGTGCCGCCGGTGACCGTTGTCACGCCGGTGTATTCGTTGCCGGTAAGGATTGTCAGCGTTCCGTTGCCGGATTTCGTCAGCCCGCAAGCACCGATGATCGAGCCGTTCCCGCTGAACGTGTAGTTTGAGCTGGAGCCGACCGTGATGGCGGACGGGTTCACCGCTTCGGCCAGCGTGACGACCGGGTTCGCCGCGCCGGAGTTGTCAAACGAAACGCTGTCCCCCGGCACGAACAAATCCGCCGTTGCCGAACGCAGCCAGTTCGCGGTGGTGGCCAGATCCCATGTGGCCCCGTTCGCGCCGCTCCAGATCACGCTCGCCGCCGCCCGTGTGCTCTTGACCACCAACTGGATGGCACCCGCTGTGATGGCCAGCCCGGCCGGAACCCCCGGCAGCCCGGCCAGCTTCAAGTTTTCGAGACCGCCGGTGAGCGTGCCGTTATAGGTGGCAAGCGTGTAGTTCCCCGCAGCAAGGGTGCCGGTGAGCGGGTTGATGAAAATCGTATTGTTTCCGGCGAGCGCGAGATTCCCTTTGACGACCAGCCGGTCGCTGGTCCCGCCCGGCGTTCCCGCAACGTCGAAGCAGGCCACCGCCCCATCCACCCCGGTCAGCGTGCCATTGATCGTGAGGTTTCCCACCGAGCCCATGCCCCGGCCGGGGGTGATCGCCCCCCCATATTGCATGGTGACGCCGCCGCCAAACGTGCCATTGCCGCCGATCCGGCCCCCGGTTTGTCCGCCCGCCAGTGCGCCGCCCCAGACCCCTCCATAGACCGTGACCGGGCTCCTGGTGAGGTTGCCATTTACGACGAGAGCGCCATCCCAAACTGTTGTGGTCCCGTTAAACGTGTGTGTGCCATTGAGGGTGAGCGATCCGGCACCGACTTTCGTGAGCGGCATCGTCCCCGCCAGCGTGCCATTCCCCGCAAACGTGTAGGCGACCGGCGAATAGACTGTGACCGCCGCCGGCGTGAGCGTTCCGTTCAGGAGGACGGATGACGTGTTGTTGCCCGTGAGATCGAAGAGGACGCTCTCGCCCTGGTTGAACTTCGCGGCGGCCCCGGCCTTTTTCCAATTTGCCGTGCTGTTCACATTCCAGGCATTCGAGCCGTTCCCGCCCGCCCAGAGGTTATCCGCTTTGACGATCGGCGGCGGTGGAGGCGGCGTCATGCCGCTGCCGAGGTAGTAGTCCACCTGTGTCCCGCCGCAGCGGCCCTTGCAGGTCTCGCCCACCCGGTAGGAGGCGTTTTGCATGAGGGTGTAGAGGCGGTTCGTGGCCGGAGCGCTCGTCGAGTAGATGCGGAGTTCGCTGTGGTCGCTGGTGTCCAGGACGACCTCCTCGCGCCAGTCGCCGAGGATGTCGGCGACCAAAGGCGGATAGCCGCCATACGGCTGGGTGACCCCCTCCTCGTAGATCGAGTAAAGCCGGTAGGCATTGTGCGAGGGACTGATCTTCTCGATCGCCGGTGCCATCAGCGAAGCACCGGCACCGGTCCAAACCTCGCGCTGCAGGTCGCTGTCCCACCAGATGGAGCGCGCGGGAAAGATGCTCTTCGGGCCGATCAAATCTCCTTTTGCGCTGTAGATGTTGGCCATGGTCGAATAGACCTCGGCCCCCCGGAAATTCGGATCGACGTCAGCGGCGTCGGCACGGCTCGGATCGCTGATCGCATTCAGGAACCATTTCTTGATCGGCTTGCCGGTGAGCCCGTCGTAGAGCTCCTGGCCGAGGATCACCTGCTGCTGGATGGCAAAACTTTCATAACCCGGACGGTCGGGATCGATATCGAAAAACCGGAAATGGTCGCCGTGCCCGAGGTCGGTCTCGTAGAGGACCGAACCGTCATCGTCGATGACCCCGCCGATGCCGACGATCTCGTCCTTGCCGTCGTTGTCAACATCGAAGGCCACGAGGTTGTGGGCGACATCAATGCCGAGGTTCGCAGCCGGTTGGTAGCTCCAGCGGTTGGTGATGGCACCGTTGCGATAATCCCACGCAAACACCTGGAACCGGTTCGCTCCCGCGCCACGGGCGGTCACGATGCTCGGGTGCACGCCGTCAAGGTAGGCCACCGCCATGTAGAGGTAGAACGGCCGGTCAGCAGGTCCCCAGAACGTGTAGGGATCGGTTCCGAGCGAGGGCTCGAATCCGGTGCGGGTTCGCTCGTTGCCCGTCATTCCGTCAATCACCGAAAGAAACTCATGGCTCGACGTGTCGGCAATCACCGTCCCGTCGTTGAACGTCGTCCCGACCGTCGTCCGCGCGACGACCTCGGCCTTTCCGTCGCCGTCAAAGTCGGCGACCGCCAGGTTGCCGTCGCCGTCATTGCTGCCTTCTATGTTCGCCCCGAGTTTCACCCTCCAAAGGAACGTTCCGTCGATCTTGTAGCAGTCGACGATAGCGGGGCCATCGGCTGGTGTTCCCGTGCCCGCATAGATGCGGCGGCAGACCAACTCCCATTCGCCGTCGCCGTCCACATCGCCGAGATAGACTTGTTGCAGCGCATAGGCACCGCTCGGAACGGACTGCACGGGAAATCCCAGGTATTGCCGCACCGGCGAATTTGCCGGGAGCGTGAATGCGGTGCTGTCCGATCCTTCGACTCCATTGATCACCGGTCGCACCGAATACGCGTTCGCAAAAGTCAGGTCCGGCGTGGTGTCGAGGAAATCCGTCGTCGCAGTCACCGGCGTGGCATTCAGCTTCACCGGGGTCGCACCATTCGTCGAGCGGTAGATATTGAACGCGACATCGGCGGGCTCATTACCCAGCAACCGCCAGCTCACATAAACCTGGCTGGTGCTTTTGTGCAGCGCAATCACACCGCGCCCGAGGTTTTCCATCGCGCGCTGGCCATAAGCGCCGGTCACGGATAGCAAAGCAAAAACAACGGCCAACCTTAAGGCAAATGGGTTCATGAGAGGGGAAACCAGTGGGCTCCGCCTGAAAGTGATCGTCCGCCTCCGCCGGCACCGGACTTTTCCCGCCATTCTTTTTCGCGGAAACCACCCGACATCCGGAGAAACCAAAAAACCTCCCCACGCTATCCTCCACTTTTATAAGAATGTCTGCCGACGATTCGATTTACTAAAATTTGTTCGATCGCCGAATTGACTTACTGCAATTGACCCACTGCTCCGGATGACGTGTTGTTTGCGCCGGCGATTTAGGCTTCAAACATATCGGATTTTCTGACAGCCTTCGCAAAAATGAACACGAACGGAAATTTTATGCCACACAGTTGCATTGAATTTTATAAATTCCCCCTTCTCCTTCGGTGGTTGAGCAGCCGGGGGGCGCCCTCGACTCGCATTGGGAGTATGTTCATCCTGCTTTTAGCATCAACTCTACTGCCGGCGGTCCATTCCGCGCAGGTGATGGAGGTCTACGTCTCGCCAAAAGGCAGTGACAGCAATGCCGGCACGGTTGAATCGCCGTTCGCAACTCTGGAGAAAGCCCGCGATGCAGTGCGGTCCGCAAGAGCGACCTCAAAAGGACCCGCCACGGTCTGGCTGGCAGGCGGCACCTACCTGAGGTCGAAAACTTTTTTCCTGGAGGCTGCTGACTCCGGCGTATCCTACCGCGCCGCAAGCGGAGCCACACCCAGACTGTCTCTGACCCGTCCGGTCCCGGCGGCGCAGCTCCAGCCGGTGACTGACCCGGAAGTCATCGCCAGAGTGGATCCCGCCGCACGGGCAGCGCTGAGACAGCTCGACCTCAAGTCGCTGGGAGCAAATCCAGCCAACCGCTTCAAAGACAACTTCCGCGGCAACGGAGGACTCTTTGATCTGTTTCAAGGGAGTGCCCGGCTCCCGATTTCGCGGTGGCCGAACGGGGCGACAAATTACGAAATAATCCAGGAAGTGCTCGCGGGTGGTGCGAGTGGCGGCCCTTCCACCGCAGGAGGCCGATTTGTTTACACCGGCGACCGGCCGGCCCGCTGGGCGGGAGCGCTGCCTGCAGGCGTCTGGCTCGCAGGGTTCTGGCGGGTGCCATGGATCTGCGAGGCCGTCCGTATTGAAAAAATCGATCCCGCATCGCATTCGATCACATTGGCCGCTCCGGTCGGGGGCGGGATCGGATCAAAATATTCCAAGACGACCCTGCCCGACGGAACCCGGCGCGGAGACGGCACGGAAAAATGGTATGCGCTCAACCTGCTCGAGGAGATCGACCAACCCGGCGAGTGGTGCGTCGACTTTGCCAGACAGGTGGTCTACGTCTGGCCCGCATCCGATCCGGCCAAATCCCCCCTGATGCTCGCCGACATCCGCGAACCCCTCATCAGCATTAAGAACGCGACGCAGGTGCAGATCACCGGCCTCACACTCGACGGGGGTGCGGACGACGGTATCCGTATCGAACGCGGAGCGGATGTGCTCGTGGCCGGCTGCAAAATCCGCAACTTCGCACGGCGGGGCGTGGTGGTTTCAGATGGTCAACGGCACCGGATCCTCAGCAACGATATTTCCCAAACCGGCTTGAATGCAATCGCCCTCCGGGGGGGCGACCGTCTCACCCTCGCGCCCTGCGGGCACCGGGTCACGAACAACGAAATCCACCATGCCGGGGAATACGAACCGACCGCAGCCGTGATTCTGGGCATGGGCGAAAGCCTCATCGGCGGCGGCATGGGAGTGAACTGCGTCGGCGTGGTCTTCTCCAACAACCGGATCCACCACGTCCCCAATGCCGGTGTCTACTACAGCGGAAACGACAACGTTCTCGAGCTGAACGAGGTTTTCCGGATCGGCCTGAACTCCGGCGATCTGGGCGGCTTTTACTCCTCTGGCGGCTGGACGAGCCGGGGGAACACCGTGCGCAACAACTTTGTCCACCACAGTCCCGCCGCCAACGCGTTTTACGTCGATGACGGCGACAGCGGCGACCTCATTGCCAGCAACGTCGCCTACAAGGTTCTTTCCGGATCCCTGGTCGGCGGCGGGCACGACCACACGCTCAGGGGAAATATTTTTGTGGACTGCGAGAAGGGCGGGATCCGGGTGGACGCCCGCGGGCTCTCGCGCAACTATTCGATGACCGACCGCAGGCTTGGCGATGACTTCCGCTCGGTCCGCCCGGACCAGGCGCCGTGGAGCAAACGCTTCCCCGAAATGCAGCGTCTCCTCACGACCGATCCCCGCATTCCCTCCGGCATCGTCATCGAGGGAAATGTCTTTGTCGCCTGCGGAATCACCATCCCTAAAAAGCCGGAGGAATCCGCGGGCATCACAGTCGGTAAAAATTTCCTCACGAAAGAGAATCCCGGCTTCGTGGACCCGGCGGGGCTCAACTTCTCCCTCAAGCCCGGATCCGAGGTCTTCAAGGCGTTGCCGGGATTCACTCCAATTCCCTTTGATAAAATCGGGCTCTTCACCGATGAGTTCCGCACCAGCCTTCCCGCGGGGTCCCCGCTACTCGTCGCAGAGCCGGCAGCACCGTCCAAGGTCTTCGACTCCGCCGTGGATATCGACGCATCCAACCGGAAGCCCCAGTAGCCCGGCAGGTGGCGGAGTTCATAATAGGACGGGGATCGGGATCACCCGCTCGATCCCGCCGTTCGGCCTCATAATTCCCATGATACTCCGGCGCGTGAATGCGCGGAATTTGCGGTCGATTTTTTCTCTTGAACGTCTAGGGTGTACAGGATGATTCCCCGTTTCATCGCCTTCGCCATGCTCGCCACCACATCCGCCCTGCCCGCCACTGACTACGACTTCTCCAAAATGATCAAGCCGGTCCCGCTGACGGCAAAGTTCGAGGATCCGGGATTCATTGTGTGGTGCGGGACAATGGTCCGCGACGAAAAGGGAAAGTGCCACCTTTTCTACTCACGGTGGCCAAAGGAACTCGGGCACTACGCATGGGTCACCCACTCCGAGGTCGCGCATGCCGTGGCCGACAACCCGTTCGGCCCCTACAAATTCGTCGATGTCGCCCTCCCGGCACGCGGCGCACAGTTCTGGGACGGCCTCTGCACACACAACCCGACCGTCACGAAATTCGGCAAGAAGTATTACCTTTACTACATGGGCAATACCGGTGACGGGAAGGCGTCGAAGTCCCTGAACTGGTCGCACCGCAACAACCAGAGGATCGGAGTGGCGGTCGCTGACAGTCCGGGCGGCCCCTGGACCCGCATGGACAAACCGCTCATCGATTCCACACCCGGTTTCCACGACGCGCTTTGCCTTGCCAATCCCAGCGTGACCCAGCGGCCGGACGGCGGTTACCTCATGGTTTACAAGGCCGTCGCCGACCAGGGCAAAAAGCCGTTTGGCGGCCCGGTCGTCCATGTCGTCGCGACAAGCGACAGCCCGACCGGGCCGTTCAAAAAGATGCCCGACCCGGTCTTCACTGCCGAAGGAAGCGCGTTCGCGGCCGAGGACCCGTTCATCTGGCGCGGCCCGGACCGCTACTGGGCAGTCGTCAAGGATTTCAAAGGCAGCTTCACCAAGGCAGGCACTTCCCTCGCGCTTTTCGAATCCGCGGATGGATTGAAATGGAAGCCCGCCGCGCACCCGCTGGTATCCACGCTCGAACTCAAATATGCCGATGGATCGGTCACCAAACTTATGAAGCTCGAGCGCCCTCAAATCCTCCTCGAAAACGGCGAGCCCGCCGTCCTCTTCTGTGCCGCATCGCCCGAAGGAAAGCTCGAGGAGAGCTTCAACGTCCAGATCCCGCTGAAGTAATCGCAACCGCCTCTCCAGAGCATGCGGTCCCGCGCAATAACCGCTCGCTTACTTGAGGCCGAATTTTTCCAACGTCCGCCCGTGGACTGCGCCCGCGGTCTGATTGGCTGGACGTTGCAAAAATGCCTCTGGATTAAAGAAATTCGACCCGCCCGCTATCCAGATGGTAGATCGCTCCCACCACCTTTAACCGCCCCTCCGCGATGGCCTCGCGCAGGATTGGTGTCGAGTCCTTCAAGCGCTCGACATTGCGCAGGACATTCTCCCGGGTTGAGTTCTCAAGCAGGTCGCCCGCATCACCCTCCGCTGCCCGCACGGCCGGCTTGATCGCATCGATGATCTCGGAAATGTGACCCGGGAACCGCGCGTTTTTCGTCACCGCATTGATCGTGGAATTCACTGCCCCGCAGCTGTCGTGGCCGAGCACCACGATCAGGGGCGAATGCAGCGCAAGCACCCCATACTCCAAGCTCGCAAGCCCTTCCTTGCTCACAAAGTTTCCCGCCACGCGCACCACGAAGAGGTCCCCGCGCCCCGTATCAAACGCATACTCCGGCGCCACACGCGAATCCGCGCAACTCAGAACGCTTGCAAAAGGGTTCTGCCCCCTCACAAGGGCCGCCCGCTCCGGCTTGAAGTCCCGGTCCTTCATGTCGCCCGAAACATACCGCTCGTTTCCCTCCTTGAGACGCTTCAACGACTGCTCGGCGGTCAATACATTCTGCGGCTTCGGCGGGGCCGCCGGCTCCTCCCCCTGCAAGCCTCCCGCGAAAATCAAACCGGCACATGCTGCCACTCCAAAAGACTTGAACGTCGCTTTCATCCCCGCCTTGTAAACACTCCAACCGCTTGGTCCACTTTTTTTTCGTTCTTTTTACATATGATAAATAGGAATCAGTCTCATTTTTTATTGACGCTCTGCCAGGCAACCACCTATTAACCGCAGGCATGAGATTATTGAGCACGATGGCAGCGGCAGCCGGTCTTTCGTTCATGGGGGCGGCTATGGCGGCGGAGACAGGAGAGAATGCGGAACCCATCCTGGAGCGCGAGCAGGTCACCGGGGACTGGGTGGGAGCAAGGCCGGCGCTTTCTGACCGCGGAGTTGAGATCGCAGGAGCCTATACGGCGGAAGTCTGGGGAAACACGGCGGGCGGGATAAAGACCGGGGCGGTTTACACTGGACTGCTTAATCTCGGAGTCGAAGTCGATCTGGAGAAGGCGGTTGGCTGGAAGGGGGCCAGCCTGAGCACAACGTGGCTTTGGCTCAGCGGACGGGATGCGAGCGAGGATCTGGTCGGCAATCTCCTGACCGTTTCAAACATTGCCGGCTTCAACACCTTCCGGATGTTTGAGCTGTGGTTCCAGCAGAACCTCATGGACGACAGGGTTTCGATCCGCCTCGGCCAGCTTGCAGCGGACTCGGAATTCTTTATTTCTGACTACTCCGGACTATTTATCAACGGAACATTCGGATGGCCGGCGGCGACCTTCCTGAACCTGCCGGAGGGCGGCCCGGGCTTTCCGATGGGGACGCTGGGTGGACGCCTTGCAATCCACCCGGTTGAGTGGTTCACATTCCAGGCAGCGGTCTTTCAAGGAAATGTTTTTGCACAGGACGTCAACCGCCACGGGTTCCGATGGAGCCTCGATGCAGAGACCGGTCTCACGGCCATGGGGGAAGCTCAATTGCGGTGGAATCACGGCGACGACGAGCCCGGACTGCCCGGACAGTTCAAAGCCGGAGCATGGTTCCAAACCGGCGAAGATGCAGACCCCCTTGCAGATTCGACCGCATCTGGAAATTCCGGATTTTATTTCATCTTGGACCAGATGGTATTCCGCGAGCCTTCACCGCCCGCGGATGCAGGAGACAAGGCCGCCGGAGGCAAGGATTTTAAAGCGCCCGTGTCCATGGAAAAAAGCGATCAGGGCCTCGGATGGTTTGGAAGGATCTCGTTCGCACCGGCCGACCGGAACTTTATCAACTTCTATTTTGACGCTGGCATCACCTACAAGGGCCTGATCCCGGGCCGCGACAACGACACGGTCGGCCTGGCTTTTGGTTACGCCGGGCTCAGCGGGGGTGCCCGGAACTCGATTGCCGAAGAGGGCAGCAACCCGGCAGGTTCCGAAATGGTTTTGGAACTCACCTACCAAGCGCAGGTCACGCCAAGCCTGGTGGTGCAGCCGGACATCCAATACATCATCAACCCTGGCGCCACGACCGGTCTGAGCAACGCCCTTGTCATCGGCGCCCGCGCATCGGTTGCCTTCTGATCGCGTTAGACCGCCGGCGACGCAAGTACGGGTGCTGTGGAGCAGGGCAGACGGGGATCCGCTTCGCGCGCTCTTGATTTCCGTCCGGTGCAACAGGGCTTCCGTCATTTCTTTTCTCGACGAAATGCGGGACCGTGCTCTAATTGGTCAGTCCCCCCGCCTTATGAACAATCAGGAATTTACCGGAGCACAAAAGGATTCCGATGATGGGGGGCGGGCCTCGATCCCCAGCGAAGCAAAATGGCTGCTCAACAGCCTGCTGACAACCGCGCAGGACTGCATCTATTTCAAGGACCGGAAAAGCCGGTTCATCAAGATCAGCCCCGCTCACGCGAGGATCTTCGGGTTGAGCGATCCGGAAGAAGCTGTCGGCAAGACCGATTTTGATTTCTCCGGGGGCGAGCATGCCCGCGAGGCATTTGAGGACGAGCAGAAAATCATAGAGACCGGAGAGCCCCTGCTGAACATCGAAGAGCGGGAAGTCTGGCCGGACGGAAGCGTGACTTGGTTCTCAACAAGCAAGGTTCCTCTCCGCGATGACAGCGGATTCATTGTAGGAATCATGGGAATCTCCCGCGACATCACGGAGCGGAAAACGGCTGAGGCAGCCCTGCGCGCAAGCGAACACAAATTCCGCAGCGTGGTCGAATCCTCGCCGACCGGGATGTACTTTTACGATTTAAGACCGCAGGGCACACTCATCCTCACTGGCTCGAATCCTTCGGCCGACCGGATTATAGGAATCGACCACAGCTCGCTGATCGGGCTTCCTATTGAGCAGGCGTTTCCGAGCCTCGTCGGGACCGACATCCCAGAGAGGTTTCTCAACGTCGCCAAGGGCCTGCTCGGTCCGCAGACCTTCGAAATGCCCTACGAGGACGCACGGTTCGGCGGGTTTTACGAGGTCGATGTCTTCCAAACCGGACCTGCGAATATCGCCGTGGTTTTTCAGGACATCTCTCAACGAAAATTGCAGGAAAGGCACATCCAGCAGGTCACCAGGCTCTATGCGGCAATGAGCCAAATGAACCAGGCGATTCTCCGGTCCCGGACGCGCGACGGCCTGTTCTTTGAGGTCTGCCGCGCACTCGTCGAGTCCGCCCACTTTGACATGGCCTGGGTCGGGTGGGTGGCGCCGGGCAACCCGAAGGTCGAGCCTGTTGCCTGCTATGGGGACAATTTTGAATATCTGAAGCGCATCGAGGTCTTTTGCGATGAGCGTCCGGCGGGCCGTGGACCGGTCGGCACGACGATCCGGGAGGGCACGACACAGGTTGTGAATAACTTTCTCACCAACCCGAGGACGAGCCCCTGGCATGACGAAGCCAGCCGCAGCGGATGGCAATCCTGCATTGCCGTGCCGGTCCGGGAAAAGGGGCGGTCGACCGGCGCGCTTGCGGTCTATTCGAAAGTGCCGGGGTATTTCAGCGAAAAAGAAGTCATCCTTCTCGAGCGGGCCGCAGCGGATATTTCGTCCGCGCTCGAGAACATCGACGCGCTGGCGGAGTTCCACCGCTGAGCCGATTTTCTTGTTTGTCGACCTTGCAGGAGAGGCACAAAACCTGCTTGATTCTCGGCAGATATGAATTCGCCATTCGATACCCTGCGTTCTTTTAGCTGCGGCAAAAACCAAACCGGCTTCTTCCATTCGCTGCCTGCGCTGGAAGAGGCGGGAGTCGGACCGGTTTCGAAGCTGCCGGTGAGCATCCGGATCGTCCTGGAGTCCGTCCTCCGCAACTGCGACGGAAAAAAAGTTCAGCCCAGGGATGTCGAGACGCTGGCCAACTGGAACGCGAAGGCTCCGGCCCCGGAGGAGATTCCGTTTGTTGTCGCCCGAATCGTTCTCCAGGATTTCACGGGGGTTCCGCTCCTGGTTGACCTCGCGGCCATGCGCAGCGCCGTCAAGGCGCTCGGCGGAAATCCGGCGATTATCGAGCCGCTTGTTCCAGTCGACCTCGTCGTCGACCACTCGGTACAGGTGGATTACTACGGCTCCGCCGACGCACTGCGCCTGAACCTCGAGATGGAGTTCAAACGCAACCGCGAGCGCTACCAGTTTTTAAAGTGGGGCCAGCAGGCATTTGAGACATTCGGCGTTGTGCCTCCCGGGATCGGCATCGTCCACCAGGTCAATCTCGAATATCTGGCCAAGGGCGTGCTTTCTGCACCCGGTGCAAACGGAACGATCTACTACCCCGACACGCTGGTGGGCACCGACTCGCACACAACAATGATCAACGGGCTTGGAGTTGTGGGCTGGGGAGTGGGCGGAATCGAGGCCGAGGCCGGAATGCTCGGGCAGCCGGTCTATTTCCTCACGCCGGAAGTTGTGGGCGTCCACCTGACGAACCGCCTGCGCGAAGGCGTCACGGCAACCGACCTTGCCCTGCATGTCACCCAGCTTCTGCGCGCCGCCAAGGTGGTCGGAAAATTCGTCGAGTTCTACGGCGAAGGCGCCGCCAGCCTCCCGTTGACCGACCGTGCGACAATCGCGAACATGGCGCCGGAATACGGTGCGACGATGGGTTTCTTCCCGGTGGACTCCGAATCTGTCAACTACCTCGCCGCCACCGGCCGGACCGATGCCCAGTGTGCGGCCTTCGAAGCCTACTTCCGTGCACAAAATCTTTTTGGGATGCCGAAGAAGGGCGACATCGCTTACAGCGTGGACATCGACCTCGACCTCTCGACCGTCCAGCCCGGCGTCGCCGGGCCGAAGCGCCCGCAGGACCGGATCAACCTCCCGGACCTGAAGAGCGCGTTCTCGTCGCTCCTCACGAAATCGGTGTCCGAAGGCGGCTACGGAAAGGCGCCCGGCGACCTCGGACGAAGCGCGAGCGTCAAGCTGAACAGTTCCCTCTCAGTAGATGAGTCGGAAATGGTGGCCGACCGGCCGACCCCGGACAAGGTCCCCGAAGGAAAAACCAACAAGGCCCATACGACACTAAGGGACGGCTCGGTCGTGATCGCCGCGATCACCAGCTGCACGAATACCAGCAACCCGAGCGTGATGCTCGCAGCCGGTCTCCTCGCGAAGAAGGCGGTCGAGCACGGGCTAACAGTCGATGCCGCCGTGAAGACGTCGCTCGCCCCCGGCTCGCGCGTCGTTAAGGATTATCTGGACAAAACCGGCCTCCAGCCCTACCTCGACCAGCTCGGATTCCAGATCGTCGGCTACGGCTGCACGACCTGTATCGGAAACTCCGGCCCGCTCGACAGCGACATCGAATCCGCGATCGTCCAGCACGACCTCGTTACTGCCGCCGTGCTCTCCGGCAACCGGAATTTCGAGGCCCGCATCCACCAGAACATTCGCGCCAATTTCCTGATGTCCCCTCCCCTCGTGGTGGCCTTCGCGCTCGCCGGCCGTGTGGATATCGATCTTTCGTGCGAACCGATCGGCAAGGACAAAAATGGGGTCGACGTCTTCCTCAAGGACATCTGGCCCACCCTGGAGGAAATCCGCAGCGAGATGCAGTCCGCGCTCAAGCCGGAAGTGTTCCAGAAGCTCTACACCGGATTCGCCGAACAAAACCCGAAGTGGAACGAGGTCCCTGCCAGCACCGGCCAGATCTACGATTGGGACCGCACCAGCACCTATATCCAGGAGCCTCCCTTCTTCACCGGATTCGGCATGGAGGCCGGCACAATCAGCGATATCAACGGCGCCCGGGCGATGGGGATCTTCGGCGACTCGGTCACGACCGACCACATCTCGCCCGCCGGCGCGATCAAGCCCAGCTCGCCCGCCGGAAAATACCTCGTCGAAAACGGCATCGAAGCCGCCGACTTCAACAGCTACGGAAGCCGCCGCGGGAACGACCGCGTGATGACCCGCGGCACATTCGCAAACGTCCGGATCAAGAACCTGATGATCCCGCCCAAGGCCGATGGCACCCGCGTGGAGGGCGGACTGACGGTTCACCAGCCGGATGGCGAGCAGATGAGCATCTACGACGCCTGCATGAAATATCAGGCCGAGGGCACGCCGCTCGTCATCTTCGCCGGACAGGAATACGGAACCGGATCGAGCCGCGACTGGGCGGCCAAAGGCACGCGCCTGCTGGGAGTCAAGGCGGTTGTCGCCGAGAGCTTCGAGCGCATCCACCGCTCGAATCTCGTCGGCATGGGCGTCCTCCCGCTCCAGTTCCCGGAGGGCGTCACCGCAAAGACCCTGTCCCTGGACGGCACGGAGACATTTGCTATCACCGGCCTCGGCGATGACATCCAACCGCGGCAGGACGTGACCCTCGGTATCACCCGCAAGGACGGGACCACCGAATCGCTGGCCGTGAAGCTCCGTATCGACACCCCGATCGAGGTCGACTACTACCGCCACGGCGGGATCCTCCCGTTTGTTCTCAGGCAGCTCATCGAGCAGGCGTGATCCGAAGGCCAGGCGCCGCACGGGTTGTTTTCCGTGCGGCCGGCTTTTCTTTTCCTTGCTTGATGGCGGCGCCCGCTCGGGAAATACTGCGCGCTTCCTATGGGTATTCTCTCGCAATTCACAGGCACAAACGAGGTGGCGCAGGCAGTTCTCGTCCTGTCGCTGATCTCGGTCGTCGGGCTGGCATTGTCCGCAATCAAGTTCCGCGGCATCGGTCTCGGCATCACCGGAGTTCTCTTTGCAGGGCTGTTTTTCGGGCACATCGGCTGGCACATCAACGAGGAGGTCCTCCACTTCGTCCGGGAGTTCGGCTTGATTCTCTTTGTCTTCACGATCGGCCTTCAGATCGGGCCGGGCTTTTTTGCATCGCTGAAGAAGCAGGGGCTGCCGGCAAACCTCTGCGCGGCCACGGTCGTAATCGGTGGCGCGGCGCTCACCCTGCTCGTGGCAAAAGTTCTCGGGATCAACCCGTTCGCAGCGGCGGGACTTTTTTCAGGGGCCACAACAAACACGCCGTCCCTCGGTGCCGCCCAGCAGGCCCTCGCCATCGTGCCCGGAGTCGATGCCGCTACCAAGGCCCTTCCCGCCCTGGCCTACGCGGTCGCCTATCCGGGCGGCGTGTTCGGGATCATCGCCTGCATCCTCATCCTGCGCGCCGTTTTCCGGATCGATCCGGCGGGCGAGGTGGCTGAGTTTGAGAGGGAACGCCGCAGCCAGACGCCTCCGCTCAAGCGCCGCAACCTGAAAATCACTAATGCCAACCTCGATGGACTTGCGATCGAAAAGATCCCGGGTCTCCGAGAGACGGGCATTACAATCTCGCGCATTCAAAGCGCGGAGAGTAGCGAGGTCCGGGTCGCCACCGGCGAGGCGGTCGTCCGCTGCGGCGACACGGTGCTGGCGGTGGGGACCGTCGAAGCACTGGACAGCTTTCAACGGATTGTCGGCGAGGTTTCGGAGCAGGACCTCATGGACTCGTCCTCTCACATCCTCTTCAAGCGCATCATCGTCACCCACAAGTCGCCACTCGGAAAATCGCTTCGCCAGCTGGCCCTCCACACAACCTATGGCGTGGTCGTCACGCGGATCCAACGCGGAGAGCTCGAGATGGCTGCCGACCCCGACATGCGCCTGCAGTTCGGCGATGCCCTGCAGGTCGTCGGCGACCAGCAGGGGCTTGATCAGGCAGCGGCACTTCTGGGCAACTCGCCCAAAGATCTCGGCCACACGAATTTTCTTCCGGTGTTTCTCGGCATCGCGCTGGGCGTGGCGGTCGGGCTGATTCCAGTCGCCCTTCCGGGATTGCCCGTGCCCGTCAGGCTCGGCCTTGCCGGGGGACCGCTGGTGATCGCCATCCTTTTGAGCCGGATCGGGCAGATCGGCCGGATCGTCTGGTATATGCCGGCGGGGGCAAATCTGGCCCTGCGCGAGATGGGGATCGTCCTCTTCCTGGCCTGCGTCGGCTTGAAATCGGGATCAAAGTTCATCCCGACCCTGCTGAGCCCCGAGGGACTGACGTGGCTGATCGGCGGATTCTGCATCACTTTGATTCCAATCCTCCTTGTCGGCCTTTTCGCACGGGCGGTGCTGAAGATGAACTACGTCGCGCTCAGCGGCATCATCGCCGGCAGCATGACCGATCCACCGGCGCTGGCGTTTGCCAACACCCTGGTAAAGAGCGATGCCCCCTCGGTCGCCTACGCGTCCGTCTACCCGCTGACGATGCTGCTGCGTATTCTGTGCGCGCAGATTCTCATCCTGATCTTCTCGTAGGGGCGGCTCTCAGCCGGCGGTCTTTTCGCCCACAGGTTCGACAGTCGGCTGGTCCGCGACAAACACGAGCTTTTCGCCGTCACGCTTGACGGTGACCAAATCCCCCGGCTTGATATTTCCCCGCAGCAGTTCCTCGGCCATCGGATCCTCGAGGTAGCGCTCGACGGCGCGCCGCATCGGGCGGGCCCCATAGGTCGGATCGTAGCCCTTCTCGATAAGGAATTCCTGCGCGGATTCGTCGAGCGTGAGATGGATGTCCTTGAGCTTGATGCGGGCGATGACCTTCTTCATCTCGAGGTCCACGATCCGAACCAGATCCGGCTTGGTGAGCGTATGGAACACGATGATGTCATCGAGGCGGTTGAGGAACTCGGGCTTGAAGACCCGCTTCGTCTCCTCAAGGATCTTGTCGCGCATCGTGTCGTAGTTGTCGTCGAGCTTCGGCGCGCCGAACCCGAGCGAGGTCTGCTTCTTGATGAGCTCGGCCCCGACGTTCGAGGTCATGATAATAATCGTGTTGCGGAAATCGATCTTGCGTCCGAGCGAGTCGGTGATCTTCCCTTCCTCCAGGATCTGGAGGAGGAGGTGCATCACATCCGGATGAGCCTTCTCGATCTCGTCGAACAGCACAACCGAATACGGGCGGCGCCGGACGGCCTCGCTGAGCTGGCCGCCCTCCTCATAGCCGATATATCCCGGAGGCGAACCGATAAGGCGCGAGGCAGTGAATTTCTCCATGTATTCGCTCATGTCGATCTGGATGAGCGCGTCGGCATCGCCGAACATGAATTCGGCCAGCGTGCGGGCGAGGAACGTCTTCCCGACGCCGGTCGGTCCGAGGAAAATGAACGAACCGATCGGGCGCCGTGGGTCCTTCAGGTCGGCGCGCGAGCGCCGGAGCGCCTTGCTGATGGCGAGCACCGCCTCGTCCTGGCCGATGACTTTGCCCTTCAGCTCGTTGTCCATCGCAAGCAGCTTGGCGGTCTCCTGCTGCTCCAGCCGGGAGAGCGGGACGCCGGTCCACTTCGACAGAACGTGCATGATCTCCTCCTCGCCGACGACGACTTCCTTCTCCTCTTTGTTCGCATGCCACTCGGCAAGGACCGCATCGAGCTTGTCCTTGGCCTGCTTCTCGGAATCGCGCAGCGCCGCCGCCTTCTCAAAGTCCTGGGACTTGATCGCCGCCTCCTTCTCGGCGCGGATCGTCTCGATCTCGGCCTCGATGTCCTTCACGTTCGGCGGACGCGTCATTGCGGCGATGCGCGCGCGAGAGCCGGCCTCGTCCATGATGTCGATCGCCTTGTCGGGCAGGAACCGTCCGGTCAGGTAGCGGTCCGAAAGCTTGGCGGCTGCCTCGAGCGCGATGTCGAGGATCTTTGCCTTGTGGTGAGCCTCATATTTCGGCCGGATCCCCTTGAGGATGAGGATGGTCTCGTCCACCGAGGGGGCTTCGACCTTGACGGTCTGAAACCGGCGCTCAAGCGCGGCATCCTTTTCGATATACTTCCTGTATTCGTTCATCGTCGTGGCCCCGATGCACTGGAGCTCGCCACGGCTGAGGGCCGGCTTGATGATATTCGAGGCGTCCATGGCGCCCTCCGCAGATCCGGCGCCGACGATCGTATGGAGCTCGTCGATAAACAGAATGACGTTCTTGTTTTTCCGGATCTCATCCATCACCGCCTTGATCCGCTCCTCAAACTGGCCGCGGTATTTCGTGCCCGCGACCATGAGGGCGAGATCCAACGTGATCACCTTTTTTTCACGGAGCAGTTCGGGAACGTTGCCGCTGACAATCTCCTGGGCAAGGCCCTCGGCGATCGCGGTCTTTCCGACGCCAGCCTCGCCGATGAGCACCGGGTTGTTCTTCGTGCGGCGGCAGAGGATCTGGATAATGCGCTCGATCTCGTCAGCCCGACCGATGACCGGATCAAGCTCGGCCTTGCGCGCCTGCTCGGTGAGGTCGCGGCCGAACGCGCGGAGCGCCGGCGTCTTGCCATCCTTCTTGCCACCTGGCTCCGCAGGGATCGAGTCGCCCTCGTCCTGCTGGGAAAAATTGGGATCCAACTCGCGGAGGATTTCGTTGCGGGTCCGCTCGATGTCGACTTCCAGATTCTTGAGAACGCGGGCGGCAACCCCCTCGCCCTCCCTGAGAAGACCGAGCAGCACATGCTCGGTGCCGACGTAAGAATGCTGAAGGCTTTTGGCCTCCTTGCCGGCGAGCGCGAGAACCTTTTTTACCCGAGGCGTATAAGGGATATTCCCGACCATCTTGGTCTCCGGACCGGAACCGACCTGCTTTTCAACCTCCATCCGCACGGTCTCGAGATCGAGCCCCATCTTCTGCAGCACGTTCACCGCCACACCCTGCCCGAGCTTGATCAGGCCGAGGAGAATGTGTTCCGTGCCGACATAATTATGGTTGAAGCGGTCGGCTTCCTTACGTGCCAGCTGGAGCACCTGCTGGGCTCGTGGTGTGAAGTTATTCATCATGTTATTGTTCGGTGGGTTCCGGGGCCGCCGCCTGGAGACGGGCGATATCCGGCTCTGGAACCTGCGATAACTTGGCGCGGATTATTGAAGCGCGCAAGGTGTCCCGTTCCTCGGCCGACATTTTCTGGGTGCCGGCGCCCTTTTGCAGGTGGGCCGGCTGCGTCTCGATAAAAAGCTCGTCGATCGGAAACCGGTGGGCATCCGGAAACACCTTGAGATCCACCCCCAGCTTGATCACGGAGAGAAGGTTGAGCGCCTCCTTGGAACTCATGGAATACGCATGGGAGAGCACGCCGTAGGCGCGGCCGATCTGGTCGTGAAGGGTGACGGACTTGCGCTGCGCCAGGAGGGCGCGGGCATTCTGCTCGTGCTCGAGGATCTGTTCGATCACGCGCGTGAGGCGGCCGATGATCTCCTCCTCGGTCTCGCCGAGCGTTGTCTGGTTCGAAACCTGAAAGAGGTTGCCCATCGCCTCGGTCCCCTCGCCGTGCAGCCCTCGGACCGCGAGCCCGATTTTGTTCACCGAGTTCACGATCTTGTTGATCTGGTCGCTCATCACCAGCCCGGGAAGGTGGAGCATCGCTGAGGCCCGCATGCCTGTGCCGACGTTCGTCGGGCATGCGGTGAGGTATCCGAGCTCAGCGTCAAAGGCAAAATCGAGGACCTCCTCAAGCTCGCTATCGACCCGGTTGATCATCTCGAAGACCTTGTCCAGCTGGAGTCCACAGCGGATGGCCTGCATGCGGAGGTGGTCCTCCTCGTTGATCATCACGCTGAGGGACTGGGGCGCATTCGTCACCACCGCGCTGCCAACGCCTTTCGCCGCGTGCTCGCGGCTGATCAAATGACGCTCGACCAGGACCTGCTTTTCCAGCGGGGAAAGGGCTTCGAGGTTTTCGGAATAAGACTCCGACATTTCGGGCAGTTGTTCGACGGCCTCTTTGACCAACCGCATCACGTCGAGGCGCTCGGCCTTCTTCGCCCAACCCGGAAACGGTTTTTCCCTGAGGTTGCGGGCGAGCCGGACACGGCTGCTCACAACGATCTGCCGGTTCGGCCCGTCGCCCGAGAGCCACTCTCCGCTGCTCGCGATAATGCGGGAAAATTTCATGCCTGGATCTCCGCCTCGATCTGGCGGATCTGGTCGCGGATGTCGGCGGCGCGCTCGTATTCCTCGGCGGCGACCGCCTGGTCGAGGCTTTTCTGAAGCGTTTTCATCGCCTCACCGTGCTTGCGGGCGTTCTGAAACTCCCGCGGCGTTTTGCCGGTATGAGCCGTGCCCTTGTGCATGTTCTTGAGCATGCCGGCCAGGCCGTCGCTGAAAACCGCATAGCAGGCGCTGCACCCCAGGCGGCCGGTCTTCTTGAAGTCGGCCTGCGTGAATCCGCAAACCGGGCATTTGAGCGCGGCGGGATTTTTCTCAATCTCCTGCGCCGAACCAAGCCCGAGAAGCAGGTCGGCAAGGGCAAAGCCGGTCGGATCGTTCACACCCTTCTCCTTCGAGCAGGATTCGCAGAGATTGACCTTCTGCATTTTGCCCTCAACGATCTGGGTCAGAAATACCGTTGCCTCCTTCGTTTTGCAGACGTCGCATTGCATGTTCGTTAACTATAGATCACCGTGCCGCTGGTTGCTGTCAACTCGTGGAATCGCGAGATCATACGGCGGGTGACCGGCCCCGGGTGGCCGTCGCCAATCTCGCGGTTGTCCAGGCGCACGGCCGGGATCACCTCCGCGGCGGTCCCGGTCAGAAAACACTCGTCGGCTGTATAGATATCGTAGCGGGTCATCTGGGGCTCGGAGATCCGGATCCCCATCTCCGCAGCCATCTCGAAGACGACCGACCGGGTCACGCCCGCCAGCGCCCCGGAGGAAATCGGCGGCGTGAAAATCTCCCCGCGCCGGACGACAAACACATTGTCGCCCGTGCATTCGGCGACATAGCCCTGCTCATTGAGCATGAGCCCCTCGCCGGCACCGGCCTGCTGGGCCTCGATTTTGGCAAGAACGTTGTTGAGATAGTTGAGGGACTTGACCATCGGACTCAGCGCGCCGTGCGGGATCCGCCGGGTCGCGCAGGTCACGACATGGAGTCCGTTTTCATACTTATCCGGCGAGTAGAGCGTAATCTTGGAGGCGATAATAAATACGGTCGCGCGCGGGCACAGCGAGGGATTCAGACCGAGGTCGCCGCAGCCGCGGGTGACCACGAGGCGGACATAGCCATCCTGGAGCTGGTTCTGGCGGATGGTTTCGAGGACGGCTTCCGTGAGGGCCGGCTTGTCCACGCCGACGCTGAGGCAGATCGCCTTGGCGGAGTCGTAGAGGCGGGCCATGTGCTCGTCCAGCCGGAAGACCCGGCCGTTGTAAAAACGGATCCCCTCGAAGACACCGTCCCCGTAGAGCAAACCGTGATCGAAGACCGAGATCTTCGCGTCCTCTTTTTCGTAGAATTTTCCGTCGATATAAATCTTCATACTTGAATTGCCCCGGATGCCCTGCACCACGGGACGCTTGAAGTTACAGGCTCCTGCAGGCAACCTCAAGCCCAAGTGTGCCAAATTCGGCCAAGCCTTTGAGAAACGGCTATTCTTCGAAATTTCTGGCAAAAAGGGGATACAGGGGAACGCTGGCGAAGAGGATGATCATGGCATTGCGCGTCAGGGAGGCATCAGAGCCCGCAACGACCCAGAGACAGTAAACGCTCACGACGGCGACAATTCCCACGACCAGGTAGTGGTGCCAGCGGTTGGTCCCGGCAAGCTTACCGATCTTGAGAAAGGCGATTCCAGAGTACATATACGGCAGGATCGTCAGGATGATCGCCATATCAATGATCTCGTTGAACTGTTTGGCAAGCGTGGGAGAGGCTGTAAGCACCACGATAAGGGACATCAGGCCCCCTGTGATCAGGAAGTTGAGGGTGGTCACCCCCCGCGAGTCCACGCGTCCGAAGATCTTCGGGAAAAGCCCGTCTTTTGCCGCGGCGGCGGCGGACTGGCTGATTGTCAGCGTCCACCCGATCAGCGACGAGCCGGCCTTGAAAATCGCGCAGAGGGCGATGACGATCGCTCCGACCGGACCAACGACCTTGGCGGCGGCATCTGCAAAGGGGGCGGATGATTTTGCCAATTCCTCCGCCGGCATGATGCCCATCAGGACGGTGCATGTGGAGATGTAGAGGAGACCTGCGATGGTAAGCCCGATCATCGTGGCGAGCGGCACATTGCGTTTCGGGTTTTCGATGACGTCGGAGGCCACCGCCGCGCTCTCGACCCCCATAAACGCCCAGAGGGCGAATGCGGCGCTTGTGGAAACGGCGTCCCACTCCGAATCGTGGTGCGGATTCCAGCTTCCAAGGAAGGTTTCCGGGTTGAACCAAATCCACCCTAGGAAGGCAACAGCGAGGAGCGGGATCATGGCGAGGACGGTCCCCCACCCCGTGAAAAAACCGACGCAGCGCGGGCCGACAATATTGATGGCGGTAGCCACCCAGATCACCCCGATACTGAACGCGACTTCCTGTCCGGCCCCTCCGAGCCAGGGAATCAGCTCGGTGAAATAGCCGGTCACCGTCGTGGCTACGGCAATATTGCCCACGAGGTTCGCCGACCAGTAGATATAATTCGTCTGGAATCCGAGATAGGGCCCGAGCGCCTCGCGGGCATAGGCATAAGGTCCGCCGGCTTCGGGCTTGAGTGCGCCGAGCATCGCGAACATGAGCCCGATCGCGGCCGCCCCGATTCCTGCAACCAGCCAGCCGATGATCGAAATGCTCCCGACCGATGCCATGCTGACGGGCAGCAGGAAAATCCCGGTGCCGACCATGTTCACCAGCACCAGGACGGTGGCCATCGCGAGACCCATCTTTTTTTGGACGATCATGAGGGGATTGTTTCCGAGCCGGCGGCAAGACTCACGACAAATCCCACCCGCTAGCGGAATTTGAGCCAGCCGTTGAGGCGCATGACATAGAGCGTGAGGACGATCAGGAGGGCGCAGAGGAAGACGACATTCCCAAGTGTGATCGGAAAATTGACGCCGAGGATGTTCATGCCGAGCAGTCCGCTCATGGCGGTCGGGATGAGGCCGACGGCGGTGACGACCGCGATGAGTCCCATGAACTTGTTCATCTCGAACGAGACGAGATTGATGCGGAGGTCGAGCACGGCCGAGGCCTTGTCCTCAAGCTGCTCGAACGTGTCGTAGCAGAAGTCGGCGGAGTGGCTGATCAGGGCGAAGAAGTCCTCGAGGTGGGCGTGGGGGAAGGGCAGATGACGCCGGCCGTCGGCAAAGTTGTGGAAGATGTGCTTCAGGCGCCAGAGGTCGGATTTCAACCCGGAGAGCGTACGGCGGAGAAAATAAATTTCCCGGTAGATCCCGCCGCCGGAGCGCTCGAGCGGCTGGAGTTCCTCGCTGCGTATTTCCTCCTCGATCTGGCTGGCCGCCGCCTCGTAGCGCTCGAGGAGGAGTTTGAAAACGCCTGCAGTGAACCGCAGCGGAAGCGGCTGGTCGGAAAACAGGCGCTCGCCGGCAATCAGCCCGCGAACCTCCTGCGGGATTTCGGGACCGTGCGAGTTGAGCAGAAGGACGCTATTTTCCGTGAGGACGACGACGAACGGGGAGCGTGTGACGCGATGGACCGCCGGAGCTTCCGGGTGCACGAACGGCATGGCAGCGGCGAAGACATGCATCCCCCCCAGGCCGAGAAACCGGGGGAAGCCAGACTCGCTGAGCGCATTTTCGAGCATCGAGGCCGGCACCGCATCGGCCGCCAGCTTTTGGGACAGCTCCGTCGTGAGTTTGCCGCGGCAGACATAGAAACCAGCGCGCTCCGGAGCTTTAGCCCAGGCGAGGAGCTCCTGTTCCCCGACCGGTTCCGAGCGGAAGGAGGCACCATCCTCAACCAGGCGGAAAAACTCCGGAACGGGAACCAGCGGCTCGGTCTCCTCCGCAAAGAGCTGCAGTGCGATATCTTTCGTCCCGACATATCCGAAGAAGATAATCGGGCCGAGCCGGAGGATCTGGAAAGCCTGGGCATGTAGGAGCATGTCCTCCACGGATGGCAGGAACGAGGCCATGGCGGCCAGGAGGATCAGGAGGTCGAAAATCCGGGACGGCTTCCGGACGTAGCGCAGGCGGTTCCGGGCCTGAATCAGGCCACCGAGGTACTCCGCTCCGAAGAGCGCAAAGACAGCGATCTGGATTGCCCGCAGGACCGGGTGCAGCGGTGCCGGAACACCGAAAAGCAGCGCCTGGAGCGCGATCCCCAGCGCCGCAATGGCAAGGAATCCCATCACCTCGCGGCTCAGCAGCCGCTCCATCAGGAGGCGAAGAGGGGAAAGGGGCTTCTTCGTGGTCATCGGCCGATTCAGGGGAGGTGAACGCCGGAGTTCAAGCCGATTCGCAAGACCGCCCCGGTCAGGGCAGGGTTTTCAGGTAGTCCGGGAAAGGAATCTGCGTTTTCTGGTCAGGATCCTGGCAGGGCTGTCCGAAGGTTGTGCGGGAGGTCTTGCTGAAGATTTTCATTTCAATACCAGAAGCTTGTAGGTCCCGTCCTCAGGCTCGATCCCGTGGGTGTCGTGCGCGAAGCCCGGAAACTTGCGGTCCCATTCCTGGATGGCGAGGAGGTAGGCGAGAAACGGCTCTTCCGCCGTGCCGAGGTTCTCGCCGGGCATCACCATCGGGATTCCGGGAGGATACGGAACAAGACCGGTGGCGGCCGTCCGTCCGGCGGCGTCCGCGACGCTGATCCGCTCAACTTCGTTGGCTACGAGTTTCTGGTAGCAGTCTGCGGGCGTCATCGCCATTGCCGGCAGCGCTGAAAACGCCTGAGCCTGAGCCTGGAGAATCCCGGCGGTCCGCATGTGCGACTGCATTTTGTCCGCGAGATCGCGGAGGCCGGCATCGGGATAGAATCCGGCGATGGACGGGATGCATCCGGCGAGCGGGGAGTTGGCGTCGTAGTCGCGCTTAAACGCGAGGAGCGCGTGGACGAGCGTGCTCCACTTCGCGTTTGTGATGCCAAGGGAAAACAGGAACAGGATCGCGTAGTCGCTGGTCTTCTCGACGACGATCCCCCGGGCATCGAGGTAGGCGGTGAGCAGGGTGGCCGGGAATCCCGTGTCCGCGACCGAGCCGTCGAGGTTCACGCCCGGTGTGACAACCGAGACCTTGATCGGATCGAGCATGCAGTAGTCGTCCTCGAGGTCGAACCCGTGCCACGTATCGCCAGGATGGAGAACCCAGCAGGACGGCTCGCGGACGAGCAGGTCCGGGCTGGCGGACTCGAAGGCCTCCTGTTTTCCGGTCCGGGGGTCTGTGACGTGAAGGGGATTCCAGGTTTGGAAAAACCAGTCGCCCCGGTCGTCGTGCTCGCGCCAGAGTCGGGTCACCATCTGGCGAAAGGAGACCGCCTCGCGGATCGATTCCTCGACGAGGACCTCGCCACCCCTGCCGTCCATCATCGCTGCGCTCACGTCGTTCGATGCGATGATCGGATAGAATGGCGAGGTCGAACCATGCATCATGAACGACTCGTTGAAACGCGCGTGGTCGATCGCGTTCCGGCCGTCGCGGATGTGGATGAACGAGGCCTGCGAGAGCGCGGCGAGGAGCTTGTGCGTCGAGTGGGTTGCGAAGATCGTGGGGGCGTCGGACGGATGGTCCTTCGGGTTTCCCCGCATGGCGAAACGCCCGCGGTAGAGCGGATGAAAACGCGCGTAGCCATACCAGGCCTCGTCGAAGTGGATCCTGTCGAGCGCATCACCGACGACCTCCAGCACACGGGCGACATTGTAGGTGAGGCCGTCGTAGGTCGAGTTCGTGATGACCGCATGGACCGGCCGTCCGCCCTCAACGAGCTTCTCCCCGCGGAGGTTGTCCGGAGGAATCGGGCCGATGAGGCCGTAGCGGTTGCGCGTGGGCATCAGGTAGTGAGGCACCGCACCAGTCATCGTGATCCCCTGCTCGTTGGATTTGTGGCAGTTCCGGTCCACCCAGATCTTCTGCCCGCGGCCGACGCACGCCATCCAGATAATGCGGTTCGACGTCGATGTCCCGTTTGTGACCGAATACGTGCGGTGCGCTCCGAAGACCTTGGCTGCGAATTTTTCGCCCTCGCCGATCGGTCCGCTGTGGTCGAGCAGCGAACCAAGCTCGCCAACGCTGATCGAAAGATCGGAGCGGAACATCGCCTCGCCAAAGTAGTCGTAGAACAGCCTGCCGGCCGGCGACTTCTGGAAGGCGGTGCCCCCGGTGTGCCCAGGAGTGTGCCACGAGTATTCGTGAACGAGGTCGAACTCGAGCAGTGCCGAGGCCATCGGCCCGAGCAGGCCGCCGGAATACTTTTTGACAGCGGCCTCGATGCGCCCCCCAATGAATGGCGCACTGTCCTCCATCAGCCAAACGAGCTCGCTGACCAGCGAAAGCACCTCCTCGGAAAGCCCGGAGCTACGGCCCCGGTCGGTCAGCAGAAAAACCGGAATCTTCTCATTCCGCGAGCGGATGAACCTGATGAGATCGAGCGCGGCGGAGTGCGGGTCATCCGGGTTGTTCCCAAGCGTCCAGTCGACGAGAACCCCGTGGAGACCGGCATCGGAGAGGAAGAGCCCGCGACCGTCGGTCGCCCCGGGGGCACACACGACATCGATCTCCGAGAGCTCAAGCTCGGATTTGAGCAGCAGGGCCGCACGGCCCTCGGCGCTCGACATTTCAAGATCGTCATCCACAAGGAGGACGCGGTGACGGAGGATTTTGGAGCGACGTTCGATCATAATAGCGGCAGAAGCCTCTTGTTCAGTTCTGCGGTTTGTGCAGGATGCGGCCGTGCTGGACAGGCGGCTTGTTGGTTGTTTCCGATGCAGGTTCGGCGCGGGGGATTTTTCCGCGGTGGAACCGGAAGTGGTAGGCGGGGTCGGGGTGCGAACGCGGCCAGTATTCGTGGCCGAGGAAGATTCCTGCTGCAAAGATCGCGAAGATGATGAGAATCGAGCGCATCAGCTTTGTTGCTCCGGTGCGGGTTTTTTGTGGGTGACCTGATTGACCGTGTAGCAGATCCCGCTGGCAAGGAGGGTGATAGCCAGCCAGACCACCTGGCCGGGCTCGGATCCCACGACCGCCCAGAGGCAGTAAACGGTGGTGACCCCGATCATGAGCCCAAGGCCGATGCCGATTTTCTTCGCAAGCCAGACGAGAGCAGCAGCGACATAGACATAGGCGACGAGGGTCATCAGCACGGCAATCGACGAGATCACGCCGAATTCCTTCGAAGCGGTCGGCGAGATCGTGAGGAGCTGGGCTCCGGTCATGAGAAATCCGGTGATGATGAGCCCCTTCACCGGAACATCGTGCTGGTTCGAATCGCCGAAGATTTTCGGAAAGAGACCGTCAGCGGCGGCGGCTTTGGCGGTCTGCGCGGTGGCCAGGACCCAGCCGCCGAGCGAGCCGAGGCAGCCGGCAGCGGCGCAGAACGAGACGATCGCGCCGCCGGTCTCGCCGAGGGCGAGCTTCGCGCAGTCGGCAAACGGCGCGGCGGATTTCTGGAGGACGTCATTCGGGATCGCTCCCATGATCGCGGTGCAGGAAAGGACGTAGGTGACTGCGGCGAGGAGGACGCCGCCGATCGTGGCGATCGGGACATTCTTTTTCGGATTGTCCACGACGCCCGCAGCGACCGAGGCGGTCTCGACGCCGATGAATGACCAGAGTGTGACGTTGAGGACACCCTGGATCGCACCGAACGTGTCGTGGCCGCTGACGTTCCATGAGGCCATGTAGGTCGTGAGGCTGAATTTAAACCATCCGACAATCGCGACGCCGACGATGGCGACGAGCGCGAGGATCGTGGTGACCGCCTGCACGTTCGTGGTGAGCTTCGGGCCGATGATGTTGATGAACGTGAACAGCCAGATCATGGCGATGCAGGCGCCGGCGAGGACGTAGGGATCCTTGAGGACGGGGAAGAAGTAACTCAGGTAGCCGACGCCGACAACGGCGAGCGCGACGTTGCCGATCCAGCCGGCCAGCCAGTAGAGGAGGTTTGTCTGGTAGCCGATGAACGGTCCGAATGCCCGGCGCGCGTAAGCGTACGAACCGCCCGCGCTGTCGTCGATGGAGGCCATCTTTGCATAGACCATGGCGAGGCAAAGCGCTCCGGTGATCGTAACGATCCACCCGTAGATTGCGATGCCTCCGGTCGCCGCGAGGTTGGCCGGGAGCATGAAGACGCCCGAGCCCATGATGTTGCCGGCGACCATGAGAGTGGCCGGGATGACGCCGACTTTTTTTGATGATGTTTTCATTGCACGCACCAGAAGTGGAATTTCCCGTTTTCGACGACGGCCCCTTCGACGATTTTCTCGAAGCCCGGGAATTCGCGGCCCCAGTCCTCCATCGAACGAAGGAACGTGAGCCAGGGTCCGTCGGCCGGTCCGGTATTTTCACCAGGCATGAGGATCGGGATGCCCGGCGGATACGGGATCGCGCCAACGGCGATCGTGCGGCCAGGCATCCGGTCGAGCGGAAGGAGTTCGACCTCGCCCGACATGAGCTTCGCATTGGCGGCGCGGGGCGGCATCACAGGCGTCGGAAGATTTCCGAAGGCAGCGGCCTGCGCCTTGTCCATCGCGCTGGTTTTCATGCGGGCAAACATTTCGTCGCAAAGATCCTTCACCCCCATCGTGCCGTAGCGCGCCGGGGTACCCTTCACGAGGTCGGGCAGCATCGATTCCAGCGGTTCATTGCGGTCGTAGGAGTCTTTAAAATTAAGCAGCGTGTTGATGAGCGTGCCCCACTTTCCCTTGGTGATGCCGACCGAGAAGAGGCAGAGGACCATGAAGTCGGTCGTACGCGAGGGGATGATTCCGCGGCGGTAGAGGAAGCTGCTGAGGACAGCGGCCGGGATGCCGGTTGCCTCCAGTTCGCCATCTTCACCCATGCCCGGACAGACGATGCCCGCCTTGATCGGATCAAGCATGCACCATCCATCGGGAATGCCGTCAAACCCATGCCATTTGTCCCCCGGGTGGAGAACCCAGCAGGAAGGATCTATGGCAAGGAGTTCGGCAGGGGCGTCGGCGAATGGCACATTCTCGCCGGTCGAGGGGTCACGGACCTCCGGCGCATTCCATGGGGAGAAAAACCAGCCGGATTTTTTCGCGAACTCGCGGTGCGCGCGGGCGAGAGCCTGCCGGAAGTCGATCGCCTCACGCAGGACATCGTTTGTAAGCGACAGACCGGCCGGCCCGTCCATCATCGCGGCACCGATCTCATTCGAGGAAATGATCGCATAGAGCGGGGACGTGCTGGCCTGGGCCATGTAGGCCTCGTTGAACCGGCTATGGATGACCGGCCGCCGGCCGTTGCGGATGTGGATATAGGAGGACTGCGAGAGCGCGGCGAGAAGCTTGTGAGTCGAGTGGGTGGCGAAAACGGTGGGACCGTCGGCGGGGTGATCCTTAGGGTCCCCTCGCATCGCATGGCGGTCGCGATACATCGGATTGAACCGCGCGTAGGCATACCAAGCCTCGTCGAAGTGGATCGTGTCCACGCTTTTCTCCAGGAGGTCCTGAACGTCCGCGGCATGGTAGCACATGCCATCGTAGGTGCAGTTCGTCACGACGGCATAAACCGGAGTCTCCGATTCGGCGAGCGCCTTCAGCGGGTGGGTGGCAATTTTTTCGCGGATTTTATCGGGTGAGAGTTCCTGCGGCGGGATCGGACCGATGATGCCGTAACGGTTGCGCGTGGGGAGGAGGAAGACCGGGATGCCGCCGCTGATGACGAGGCCCTGCTCGATCGACTTGTGGCAGTTGCGGTCGCAGAGGGCAAGTTGGTTGTCGTTGATGACCGCCGACATGATCGAGCGGTTCGAGCCCGACGTGCCGTTGAGCACCGAGTAGCTGAGGTGGGATCCGAACACCCGTGCGGCATATTTTTCCGCCTCGCCGATCGCTCCCTCGTGATCCAGGAGCGAGCCAAGCGGGGTACGCTCGATTCCTGTGTCCGTGCGGAAGAGGTTTTCGCCGAAGTAGTCGAAGAAGACGCGGCCCTCCGGGGTCTTGGTGAATGCGACTCCTCCCTGGTGGCCTGGCGCGGCCCATGAATGCTCCCGGGTGGCGGTGTAGGCGAGAAGGGCTTTGGTGAAAGGCGGGAGAAGGTTTTCCAGATACCGGTGTATGGCCGCCAGGGCACGTCCGGCGACAAAAGGCGCGGTATCCTCCAGCATCCAGACAAACTCGTTGGCAAGCGACATCACCTCCACACCTGGTGTGTGGTTTTTTGCTCGGTCGCCCATCAGGAACACCGGCACGTTCTCCCGCCGCGACCGGATCGTTCTGAGCAACGCCTCCGCGGCGGCGTGCGTGGATGCGTCGTCGGCCCCGATCGTCCAATCGACGAAGATGCAGATCACGGAGGCGTCGGAGAGGACAACCGCCTCACCATCCTCGATCGTGGCCACCTCAATGACATCAACCGCGCGGACTGTGAATTCAGTGACAAGGTCGCGGACTGCGCGGCCTCCGGCGGTGTGCGGGTTGGCGAGTTTGTCGTCCACGATGAGGACGCGTTTCGCGAGCCGGGAGTTGGTTCGTGCGATCATGGGAGGAGGTTCTGGTTGGACTGGCTTGTTACGCTTTATTAGAAGTTGCAGCCAAACTGCGCGCCGATCACGAGAGCGTTCGGGGTGGTGCCGACACCGTTCGGCTGGATAATGTATTGGATATCCGGCTGGATGAAGACGGTCGGAGTAAGGTTGATGATGTAGCTGACATCGAAGACGGTTTCCGCCGTCGGGCGTGGGAGGCCCTGATTGCCTTGGGAATCCGCGTAGGCTCCACTGAACGCGCCGGTCATCCACGTGCAGAGAAACTGGTCCTGATCGCGTCCGGGAATGATCCCCTGCCAGACGGTGCCGCCAAACCCCATCACGGGCATCTGCGCAACCTGATATTGCGGGGAATACGTGATACCGCCCCACACGGCGAGGTTGTGGTTCGTGTTTTTCGCACTCTGCCAGACGGTCTGCTGGCCGATGAGGTAGAACCCATATGTATTTTGCTGGCTGCCCCCGAGGAAACCGTCGTAGGGGAATGTCGAAAAATAACCGCCAAATTTGTAGGTACCGGAAAGCCCAGATTCCTCAGGGACCACCGTCTTCTTGCCGTCCTTGTCATGCGTGGAACCGGCCTTGCGTTCCCCGAGCGTCGGGCTCCAGGCCGTCTCGACGAACATCAGGATGCCGTCATCCGGACGGATCGAGAAGTCGCACCCGTGGTAGGCGACTTTGCCGAGGCGATTCGTCGCCTGGTAGATGCCGGCGGCCGCATAGACGATCGGCGTCGGATTGATTTTCACGGTCGCTCCCCATGTCGCATTCGGTGAACTCGTGAAGTTCGAATTGAGGAAAAGGCTCGTCGGGTTGCCGTCGATGCCTCCGTTGACCTGCAATCCGAATGCCGGTACCACGCAAAATTGGTCGGCAGCAACCATCCGGCCGATACGGAATTCCAAATGGTCATCGAAGAGGGACTGGGCGTAATAAAGCTCGTAGAGCATGCCGGTCGGCGTGACATAGGACTCCGCCGTATTAAAAACGTTGCCGATCGTCTCCGACAAATTCTGGCCGGCGTTTGCGGATCCTGAGACCTTGAACGTGGCCCCCTTCCAGCCTACGAGTTTGTTCATGTCGAATGTCGCGCCAAAAAGCATCTCGTGGGCATAGGCGACGTCCTGTGAGAGACCGCCAACCGGGTTGCCCTGAAAGATTCCCCAATAGTTAAAAAACGGGGTGACACCGTGTTCGCCGGCTTTGCCAAATTCGGCTTCGACAAGATTGGGGAACCAGAACAGATCGTTCGTGACAGTGCGCTCCACGGCTCTCGCCTCCAAGGCGATCCTCCGCTCCATCGCCTTCGCCCGGCGCGCCACTATTTGGACGGATGTCTCGCTCGCTTCTTGGTGGTTGCGCGCCATGGCGTTCCCGCAAACTGAAACAAAACAAAGTATCAAGGGGAGAAAGAGAGCGCGGGGGATGTTGCTCACCAGTTCTTCTTATGCCGGGAACCAAGTCACGGCAAGGACAATCCATATGACAAATCTGTCACACTCCGCACCCGCTGCCTCCTGTAGCAATGCTTGCCCGGTCCCTTCGACGTGTTAAAATATTTGCGTGGACAAAACCGTCATTGCCGTTCAGATCCGCGCCCTGATTCCCACGAATGCAGGCTGTGCGGTATTTCTTGGCAACGAGGAAAAGGTCTTCGTAATTTACGTCGACCAGACAGTGGGAAACGCAATTGCCATGTTCCTGAGCGGGGAGGTCAAGGAACGCCCGCTCACGCATGATCTGCTGGCGCACGTGCTCACGGCGCTGGGCGCCCGCGTCGAGCGGACGGTCATTAACGACCTCAAGAACGGCACCTATTTCGGACGCCTCATCATCACGGCGGAAAACGAGCTGCACCAAAAAAAGATCATCGAGCTCGATGCGCGGCCCAGCGACTGCATGGCCATGGCCGCCCAGCAGAAGACTCCGATCTTCGTGAGCCGGATCGTCTGGGAGGAGGTTGAGGACATGTCCGAACTCCTGGCCCGCCTGCAGGATGGTGGTCCGCAGAACGAAGCGAATCCGGGAGATCAGGCCTGACCCGGGAGGGGTTCCGCCGGCCGATCGCGCCGCGCGATCACCGCCGCGGCCAGTTCCAGATCCCGCGGGTAGGTCACCTTGAAATTAGGGTCTCCGTGCGAAACCGCCCGCGGGCACTTACCGAACGCGATCAGCGCCGAGATCTCGTCGGTTACTGGCGTCCCGCTCCTGCGGAGGGATTCCAGCGCGGCAACCAGTCCGGCAAACCCCGCCACCTGCGGCGTCTGCATCGCCCAGAGGTCCGAACGGGATACCGTTGCCACGAGATTCTCCCCGCCATCCGAACGGTGCAGGGTATCGCTCACGGGTTCGGCCGCAACCGCGCTGCCGTCCCGCCGCGCTGCCTCAAGCACCAGTGAGATCAGCCCGGACGTGATTAGCGGCCGGGCGGCATCATGCACAGCCACAATTGCCGGAGCCGGATCGTTCATCGCAACGAGGCCGTTGAGGACAGAGTCAGCCCGCTCGCGGCCGCCGGCCACGACCCGCCGGACTTTATTGAATGGCGCGGCGAGCGCCTCAAACTCCTCGATGCGGTCGGAGGCACAGACCAAGACAGCAAACGCAATAGCCGGGCAGTCCTCGAATGCCGCCAGCGACCACTGGAGAAGCGGACGACCACAGAGGGGCGCCGTGATTTTATCAAAACCCATCCGGCGGCTGGAGCCGGCAGCCACAATCAGACCGGCTGCATCCCCCTCGCGGTCGTTTTTTTTCGGAGTGCCCATTCGAGCCGCTTTTTACACGCCATTCCCCCAAACCGCCATCCGGAATTCAGCGCACCCCCCGCGAGGGTCCGCGGCTTAGGCCGCGGTCGGCAGGACAAGCGCGATCCTTGCGTCTGGAGCGGGGTAATTGCTCAGGCTCTCAAAGACGCAACGCATGTCCTGAGGACGGAAATCCAGCGCAAAAAGGCTGTAAAGCGCCCTGACAATCCGCAGGGTCTCCGCCCCGGAGATATACCCTCCCATTCCGGAGACACCCACATGGCGGAGCACCAGACAGAGCGGAACCGGCGTGGGACCGCCTGTGGCATCGATTTCGGCCGGGCTGCGAAAGTCGGGCTGAAGGTAGTTCACCCGCGCGGGATCGATCATCAGAAACCCGGCCTTTTCGTAGGCGCGAAGGCGGCCAACGTTTCCCGACTGCGCATGATCGATCGGTTCGACCTCACCGACGAGCGTGATCGGGGAAGCAGCCGGGTGTCCGTGCAAGGCGAGGAGCCTGCGGGCCGTAGCAACCGGCAGCGCGCGAAGCCATCCGGCGAGACCAGTGCGCCGCCAGGCTGGAGCGACGAGGTTGTGGGAAATGTGGACGAGGGCATCCGGCCGGTCGTCGGAAACAAATGCCGTCTGGTCGGTGACGGCAGCAAATTCGCCGCCGCACGTGAGGAGGACCATCTCGTAGTGCATAGCCTGACCGCCTCGCATCACCGAGGGATCCCGCCGCATGCGCGCAGCAAGGACATCCGCCGGCTCAAGCTCGCCGGACTCGCCGAACTCCGTCCAAAGGGCACCAAACGCCATCTCGAAGAATGGATCGTCCGGCGACTCGATCCGGCGGAACTCGATCCGGGACATGTCGGCCGAGGCGCTTTTTGCATCCCCCGGCGCGAGGTCGCCAGGGTGCATCCAGACCTGACGGCTCATGTGCCGAGTTCACCAGCGCCGGAGTTTCCCCCATGGTGGAACTGCAGTTCGTAAAGATTGCGATAAAGAACTGATGACTCGAGCAGCTCGTTGTGAGTGCCGGTCGCCGCGATGCGCCCGTGGTCCATAACGACGATGCAGTCAGACTTGAGAATGGTGGATAGCCGGTGGGCAATGGCGATGACCGTTCGGCCTTCGGAGAGGCGCTCGAGGGCGGCCTGGATCATCCGCTCGGACTCGGAGTCGAGCGCGGATGTGGCCTCGTCGAGGAGGAGGACCGGAGCGTTCTTGAGAAGGGCGCGGGCGATGGCGAGCCTCTGCTGCTGGCCCCCGGAGATCAGGCAGCCCTTGTCGCCAACGATTGTTTCGTAGCCCTCGGGCTGCGCGAGGATGAAGTCGTGCGCATACGCGAATTTCGCCGCATCCAGCACCTCCTCGCGCGTGGCATCAAGGCGGCCGTAACGGATGTTCTCGTAGATCGTGTCGTGGAACAGGAACGTCTCCTGGGTGACCATGCCGATCTGCTCGCGGAGCGAGCCCTGGGTAATGTCCCGGATGTCATGGCCGTCGACGCGGATAAGCCCGCTCTGCGGGTCGTAGAACCGCAGGAGGATCGAGAGAAGCGTGCTCTTGCCCGCGCCGCTTGCACCGACGAGCGCATACTTTTTTCCGGGCTCGATCAGCAGGCTGATGTCCTCGACCGCAGCTTTGTCGACCCCGTAGGAAAAGCAGACCCGGTCAAACTCGATCCGTCCGGTGCACTGCTTGAGCACAACGGCATCCGGCTTGTCCTGAATCGAGGATTTCAGGCTCAGGAGATCGAAGATGTTGGTCGCGGAGGCCATGCATTTCTGCATGAGCATAGGAATCCGGCTCAGCGATTTGACAGGGTTGTAGAGCAGGAAGATTCCCGCGCAGAGGGCCACAAACTTCATCAGGCTGATGTGGAAAAAGTAGACATAGAGCATCGCGAGGACGACGCCGAAGGCGGAGACCGACTCAATGAGCGGCTGGACTATGTCGGTGCTCTTGCGCACGCGGATGCTATTGCGGAACTGGATGTCGCTGGACTTGGCAAACTGGTCACCCTGGTAGGCCTCGCGGGCAAAAGATTTGATCACGCGGATGCCCGCGAACGTCTCCTGCAGGATCACGGCCATCTGGCCCGCCTCGTTCTCCTCGGCCCTCCCGGCCTGCCGGACCTTCCTGCCGAAGACGACGACCGGTATGATGCAGATCGGGAAGAGGACGAGCGTTGTCAGGCTGAACTTCCAGTCGATGGTGACAAGCACCGCGACTCCGGTGACCACGGCGATCGGATCCTTCACAATGTCGCCGGCAATCGATGTGAGCGCGCTCTGCGCCACCCGCGTATCGTTCAGCACGCGCGAGATCAGTTTCCCCGACTTCGCCCGGTTGAAAAAGTCCAGCGACTGGGACATGAGGTGCGAGAAGAGCTCGGACCGGATATCGCGAAGCACGCGCAGGCTCACCCAAGCGAGGCAGTAGGAGTTCAAATAGGAAAAGATCCCCCGGGCGACCATTACCGCCGGAATGAGAAGGCTGATCCAGATAACGCTGTCGATGCCCGGCCCGGAATCCATGCCGGATTTCATCATCTGTAGCGCGTTCACCGCCTGCCCGCCAGGCAGCACGGTCTCGCCCACCTTTTTGATGACAAGCGGGATCACCCCGTTGAGCATGCCGGCCAGCACGCCGAAAAAAAGCCCCAGCGCAAACCGCTTCTTGTAGGGTTTCAGGTATTCGGCGAGGCGGAGATACGGCTTCCAGAACGAGCGGACGAGTTGTGGGAAAGGGATTTTTTGTGGCTTGGCCATGATGGAAAAATATCGTGCGGAACTGCCGGACTAGCCGGCCGGAAACCCGGAGAAGCGGGCAAAATACCAGGCGGTGAGCTCGCGTCCGCCAAAGATCCAGAGGACCGCACCCAGTGCAAGAAACGGACCGAACGGCACGCGCGTGCCCGCCTTGTCGCGCGCCAGAAACAGCCCCGCAATGCCGGCTGCACAGCCGATGATCGAGGCCGAAAAAATCGTGAACAGAACCGCCTGCCAGCCGAGAAACGCCCCGATGCAGGCGATTAGCTTCACATCGCCGAAACCCATCGCCTCGCGCGGGATGACCATCGAGCGCACCCTGCCGGTCACCACCTGCAAATCGTCGAGCGCCAGTGCGGTGCCATCCGCAATCAGCTTGTCGTAGCGGAAACGGCACGCGGTTCCGGCAACCTCACGCCCGTCAATGATCACCGGCCCCTCGACTTCCAGATGGAGGACGTCGCTCTCGCGGGCGAACAGATCCTCCCAGGCCAGCGATTCGGCGCCGATCGTGATGTCCGCACGATCGCCATCACGCCTCCAGCAAAACTCTTCCGGCGTATCAAATACGTGCTTCTTCCGTCCGAATGCCAGCTTGCCGCCCTCGACGACCAGCCAGAGGAGCCCGAATCCGGAAGCGGCTCCGGCAAGCGAAAGCGCCCCCGCTGCCAGCCGCGAATCCGTCCGCATCAACCCGGGGACCAAAATGCTCAAGACCAGCCCGGCCGCCGCCCCGCCCCAGGTGATCCGGTCGGGAATGATGAAGTGCTCGATATCGATGAATGTTGCCGCGATCAGCAGCGAAACAAAAACCCAGTAGGCCGGGGCCAGGGGAAAGCCGAACTGTTTCCAGAGGGTAAAGAAGGCGGCGGCGGTCAGGAGTTCGACCAGCAGGTAGCGCGGGGAGATCCGCGCCCCGCAGCCCGAGCACCTGCCGCGCAGGACCAGCCAGCTTAGCACCGGCAGGTTCTCAAACCACGGGATCATCTTGTTGCAGGCCGGACAGAACGAGCGCCTGGGATTAGAGAGCGGGATATCCCGCGGCATGCGGTGGATGCAGGCGTTGAGAAAAGAGCCCACGACCGCCCCGAGGACCACGGAGGCAGCGGTCAAGACGGCCGTCATGCCTTTTCAAGCCCGGGCTCGACAATCTCGCAGATGACATGCAGGAGGAACTTGTGCGCCTCCTGAATGCGTGCGGTGACGGTCCCTGGAACGACAATCTCGATGTCGGCAGCCCCCTTGGTAAATCCCCCGCCCTTTCCGAGAAGCGCAACCGTCTTCACGCCCAGGCGCCTCGCCTCCTCGATGGCCGATAGAACGTTGCGGGACTTGCCGCTCGTGCTCAGCGCGAGGAGGACATCGCCCGGCTTGCCGTAAGCGCGCACCTGCCGCGCAAAAATATCCTGGAACGCGTAGTCGTTTCCAATAGCCGTCAGCAGCCCGCCGTCGACGGCGAGGCCGATCGCCGGATACGGCCGCCGGTCGCCCTGAAACCGGCACGTGAACTCGGTGGCGATATGCGAGCTATCCGCCGCACTCCCGCCATTTCCGCAGAAAAGGAGTTTTCCTCCTGCCTGCAGCGCTGCGAGGACCAGCCCGGCAGCCTCAACCACCGGGGACTCGAGATCGTGAAGCGACTCAAACGTGTCGATGGCTCCGCGGAGCGACTGCGCGAAGTGCGTCAGGGACTTGTTGTTTGTGGGTCGGGACATAGTCGGGGATCGGAGGCGACAAGGGTTTTGAGGTGCGGCCAGTCGGAATCATCCATGCCGGCAAAAAGGTTCAAATAAACCATCACGGCGCCGGGCGGGTGCGCGCGCAAGAGGTTTTCTACGGCAAGCGAGACGCTTTCCGCCGGCGGCTCGGCAGGGAGGTCCTCGATGAGGCCCTTTCCGTCGTGCGCGATCTTGAGTTCCTCCAAGAAGTCGAGGACCATTTTCGTGTGCGCACCAAGGATCCAGCCCTGAAGCACCTCCCCGGCAATGTCGGCATTGGCGGGACGCGAGAGGGCATCCTTCATCCAGGCGTGGCGCTCGTCCCTTGGTTTCCTCTCCACAAAAACCGGCCGCAGTTTCCGGCGGTTTGCCAGAAGCCCGACGCAGGCGCGGTAGGCCGCGCGGTCCCTGTCGTGAAACCAGCTGAAGACCTCCCCGGCCTGCCCGGCCGGAAGCCGGCCAAATAATTCGTATACGGTCATGAACGGAACAGTCTATCCCGTGCCAGCCCGTGCGAGTCAAGCGCGTTGCTGGAAGCTCCGGCGCGCCGCGGGAGCACCCGGCGAAATTGACACCGGCAGGCAAACGCGCTTTGATGCCGCCAATGATTCGATTTTCCGCCATTCTCAGCCTCGCCCTCGTGATCGCAGGGTGCGCCGCCCCGGAAGGTGCCCCCAACAGGCTTGAGAAAGCCAACATTCTCCCGCTTGCCCTCGACGATGCCTACCAGTTCAGAAAGATTCAGCAGAAGTTTGTGAATTATTCGGTGCTCCCCCCGGTCACCACCAGCGAAGCCGCCATTTTTGAACTGGAGCGCACCCGATACGGAGCGGTCGACAGCTTCGAGCTCAACCGGAGAAATGGAAATTACTACAATTTCTTCTGGCGGAATTCCAAGCCTTCGGATGTCACATTCCGCCTGGAGTACCGGCAGGCCGGACTCGGCAACCACGTGCTCGCCCAGGAACGCTATTACCCGGGGGCCCGCGGATCCCACAAATCCTCGTTCGAGGTGACCGGTGACGATTTTCTGGAATACGGGCAGGTCACCGCCTGGCGGGCGCTCTTGATTGTCGACGGGAGGATCGTCGCCTTCCGCCAATCGTTCATCTGGCGGTGAACCCTTTATTTGACACGGTGTCCGATCTCGGGCTACAGGTAATCAGATCATTGTGAGCACTCCTTCTTCTGTACTTGTCGGTCACGTCGGACGCACTGTCTGGCTGAAGGTTGACGGGCGTGCCACATTTCAAAACAGCCCTGGGGTCAAGGAATTTGTCAAGCAGATGATCCAGCGCGGTCACCGGGACTTTGTTGTGGACCTTGAGACATGCGAACTCATGGATTCGACGTTCATGGGAACGCTGGCCGGTCTCGCACTGCGGCTCCGGGAGATCGGGCAGGGCAATCTCCGGGCCGTCAACGTCAACGAGCGCAACACCGACCTGCTCGAAAACCTCGGACTGGACCAGCTGTTCGTCGTGGAGGGCGACTCCCGGGTCTCGGCCCCCGCCACGCTCCGCGAGGCGGACTCCGCCGCCGGTGTCCACGAGCAGAAGGGGGCCGTACTGGCCGCCCACGAGGCGCTCATCGAGGCAGATGCCCATAACGCGGCCAAATTCAAGGATGTGATCGAATACCTGCGGCAGGAACTTGCACAGGAGGAAAGCGCAAAAGACTAAAGCGGATCCTTCTTGATCCGCAAGCTGACGTTCCCGATAGTCTTTTATTCAGGCTGCATGTGGACCAATATTTACCTCGCTCTTTTCGGCGGCACACTGATCGCGCTTCTGGTGGTGATCAGCGCCTTCACGCGGAAAATCCGGGACATCGAACGGCGCCGGGTGGAGATTGAGGTCGAGGAGGATCGCGTCTTTGACTTCCTTCACGGGCTCGGCGAGGCCTTTTCCGAAGGCGTGCGCAGTTCGGAACTCCACCGCCTCCTTGTGGAAAGTGCAATCCGCATCCTGGATGCGCAGGGCGGAGCGCTCTACCTCGCGGACAAAAAGGAGGGATCGCTTGTGCCGGCCTTCATCACCAAGGGGTGCCCGCCGCTGGTGGACGTGCCGCCCCACATCCTTGAGCAGGCGGTCGGTTCCCCGGTAGCTCTGGAAAGCTTTCTCCGCCTGCACCCGGTCCGCCGCGGTGCCGGTCTCATCGGAAAATCCTGGGAGACCGGCAAGCCGATTGTCGTCGAGCCCCGGGAATCCGCGTCCTCTGCAGATCTTAGCACGTCCGCGCTGGTGGGCCCGCTTGTCTACCGCCGGAAAGTTCTCGGCATCCTCGGCCTCGTGAACAGCGCGGACAGCATCCCTTTCAGCGACGCCGATCTCAAGGTCTTCAAAACGATCACGGAGCAGGGCGCCTTCGCTCTCTACAATGAGGCGGTCTATCTTGAAGCGGGGGAAAAGAAGCGCATGGACCACGATCTTGAGGTCGCGCGAGAGATCCAGGGGATCCTGCTGCCGTCGTCCTCACCATCGATTCCTGGCTACGAGCTCAGCGGGCTGAACATCCCGGCCCGGCAGGTCAGCGGGGATTACTTCGACTACATCCGGATGGACCCCTCTCACCTCGGGGTTGTCATCGCCGATGTCTCCGGCAAGGGCGTCCCCGCCTCGCTGATCATGGCGATGTGCCGCAGCGTCCTTCGCAGCGAGGCGCGCAACAAGCAATCCGCGTCGGAAGTTCTCCGGCGGGTCAACCAGCAACTCTACCCTGATATCAAGGAGGATATGTTCATCAGCATGGCCTACCTCATTCTCGATGCCGGGGGCGGCCAGATCACCCTTGCCCGGGCCGGCCACGACGCCCCGCTCCTCTACCGGGCGCGCACCGGCGAGGTTGAAAAGCTCAACCCGAAAGGAATGGCCCTCGGGATTGACAGCGGCGAGGTCTTCAATAGAGTCTGCGCTGACTTCAGCTTCGGGCTGGAGAAAGGTGACTGTATCCTGCTTTATACCGACGGCGCCACGGAGGCGCTCAACTCGGAAGGTGTAGAATACGGCATGCCCCGGCTGGTCCAGGGGCTTCAGACCAGCGCGCCCCACGGCGCGGCCAGCGTGGTGGGCTACGTCGCCGACGATGTCAAAAACTTTGTCGGCAGCCACCCGCAACACGACGACATCACACTCATTGCCATCGCCAAAACATGAAAAACGATCACCATAAAGAGACGCCGGCCCAGGAACCCGCCCGGCCGGAGTCCCAGGAACCCGCCCAGGCGGCGGTCGATCACGAGGCGGAAGCCGCGAAATTCAAAGACCTTGCGCTGCGCGCCACCGCCGACCTCGACAACTTCCGCAAGCGTGCCACCCGCGAGAAGGAGGATGCGATCCGCTACGCTAACTCGGCGCTCCTGGAAAAGCTTCTTCCCATCCTCGACAACTTTGAACTCGGCCTGGAGGCGGCGAAGTCGGCGCCGGATGCCGCCTCGATCGTTCAGGGGATGGCAATGGTAGAGAAGCAGCTGAAGGATTTCCTCGTCAGCCACGGCGTCGAGTTGATCCCTGCCGAAGGCGAAGTTTTTGATCCCAACCGCCACGAAGCGGTCGCGCAGGAGCCGAGCAACGACGTTCCGGAAGGCACGATCGTCCGCCAGATGCGCAAGGGCTACAAGCTCAAAGACCGGATCCTCCGCGCCTCGACGGTCACTGTTTCGAAGGGTGCGGCCGAATGAGCAGCAAGCGGGACTACTACGAAATTCTCGGGGTGGAGCGCTCGGCGGGTGAGGACGAGATCAAACGGGCCTACCGCAAGCTCGCCGTCAAGTTCCACCCCGACAAAAACCCGGGCGATCATGAGGCCGAAGACCGCTTCAAGGAACTCGGCGAGGCCTACGATGTGCTCATGGAGCCTCAGAAGCGCGCGGCCTACGATCGCTACGGACACGCCGCCTTCCAGCAGGGTGGCATGGGCTCAGCGGGCGGAGGCTTCCATGATCCGTTCGACCTCTTTCGCGAGGTGTTCGGTGCGAGTGGAGGTTCCGGCGGGATCTTCGACCACTTCTTCGGGGGCGGAGGCGGGGGATCGGACTCCTCCGGACGCCAGCGCGGCTCCGACCTGCGCTACGACATGCAGATCACCCTGGAGGAGGCCGCGCTTGGCTGCGACAAGGAAATCGAAATCCGCAAGCTTGACGCTTGCGAAACCTGCGAAGGAAGCGGCGCACAAAAGGGATCGAAGGTCATCACCTGCCCGACCTGCCGCGGACGCGGCCAGGTCGTTGCCTCGCGGGGATTCTTCCAGGTTGCACAGACGTGTCCGCAGTGCCACGGCACCGGGCGCATCGTGGAGAAGCCCTGCAGCACCTGCCATGGCGAAGGCCGCAAGGAAAAGACTTCGCGCGTGAAAATCAAAATCCCGGCTGGCATCGACAGCGATTCGCGCCTGCGGAGCACAGGGGGGGGAGAGGCCGGCGTGCGCGGCGGCCCATCGGGCGATCTCTATGTGGTCATCCATATCAAGGAGCATGATGTCTTTGTCCGTGACGGGATGGACCTGCGCTGCGAGGTGCCCCTGTCGTTCACCACTGCGGCGCTGGGAGGGGAAATCCGGGTGCCGACACTTCAGGGGGGCGTCAGCTTGAAAATTCCGCCCGGCACGCAGGGCGGCACGGTCTTCCGGGTGCGTGGGCAGGGCATGCCAGCTCTCCACAGCTCCGCGCGCGGCGACATTCTCACTCAGGTGCAGGTCGAGGTTCCCACCCGCCTGAATGCGGAGCAGCGCGCCGCCCTCCAGGAGTTCGCGGAGCTGTGCGGCGAGGATAACCACCCGATCCACAAAAGTTTTTACGAGCGGCTCAAGGAATTTTTCACCTGATCGGCGCCCGGCAGGAATTGCTTTCCGGCAGCGGAGGATAAAGACTCAGACGAACAGCCTCCTCCCATGATCCTGTCCCGAACTGAAATGCTGGAAGCGGAAGCCGCGGCATTCGCCCGCGATGCGAGCGCCGCGGATTTGATGGAATCCGCCGGACACCAGATGGCTGTCATGGCTGCACAGTTCCTCCCGCAGCCGGGCCGGTGTCTAGTCTTTGCCGGCAAAGGTCACAACGGCGGCGATGTCTTCGTCGCGGCCCGCCACCTCGCGGCGCTCGGCTGGCAGATCGAGGTCGAAAAAATCTTCCCGGATTCCGAACTGGCCCCCCTCACCTTCGCGCAGCTTTCCAAACTTTCCGGGCGGTCCGAATGCCACCCGGCCACCCGCGGACCGTTGCTCGTCCTCGACGGGCTTCTCGGCATCGGTGCAGCGGGCGATCCGCGCGGGCCGGTGGCCGATGCGATCCGGCGGATCAACCACCTCCGAACGCATTCCGGCGCATGGGTTTTTTCCGCCGACATTCCGAGCGGACTCGACGCCGATTCGGGCCTTCCCTCGGAACCCTGCGTGGTCGCCGACGCCACGATTGCCATGGGATTTATCAAATCCGGCCTTGTCACCGACGCCGCGACCCGTTTTGTCGGACGGCTTGCCGTGGCTGAGTTGCCCGATCTTGCTCCTCTTCCCGCTGCGGACAAAGCCTCAGTCATCAGTCCGCACTTCCTCCGCCCGCTCGTCCCGCCAAGAAATTTCGACACCCACAAGGGCCTCAGCGGCCGGGTCGCCATCCTCGCAGGCTCCGCCGGATATACCGGCGCCGCCCGGCTCTGCTCGGAGGCCGCCGTGAGAGGAGGTGCCGGCCTGATCACGCTTTTTGTTCCTCCGGAAATTTATCCCATCCTCGCCGCCTCCGCGATTCCCGAGGTCATGGTCCGGCCGGCTGGTTCGCTCACCGAGGTTCTGGACTCCACGTGGAATGCCATTGCCATCGGCCCCGGTCTTGGCCGGGATCGCGATCGCGCTGTCCTCGAAATTCTCAGGCAGGCCGCGTGCCCGTGCGTCGTCGATGCCGATGCCCTAAATGCCGTTTCCGCCGGGAGCCTTTCGGTTTTCTCAAATCCACCCGCCCCGCGCCTGCTCACCCCCCACCCCGGCGAAATGGAGCGCCTCTCCCCATGCAACGGCCGCACGCGGCGGACCTGGGCGGAAGACTTCACTGCCGCATTTCCTGTCACCCTCCTCCTCAAAGGATCCCGGACGCTCATCGCCGAAGCCGGTCAACCTTCGCTTTTCAATACGACCGGAAACCCCGGCATGGCCACCGGCGGCATGGGCGATGTTCTCACCGGCGTCTGTGCCGCCCTCCTAGCCCAGGGAAAACCGGCATTCGAATCGGCCGCCGTCGGCGCGTGGGCCTGCGGACATGCCGCCGAAATCGCCATCGCCCGCGGCGCCTCCCAGGAGTCCCTCGGCGCCACCGACGTCGTCCGCTCGCTCGGCCATGCATTCACCGCCCTGCGGAGCGAAAATACCCTCTAGCCGCCCCGCACGGATCTTCAATTTTCCGCGGGCCAGCCGCCGCGTTCGGCCGCGTTTTCAGCCCCACTTTCTTCTTGATTGTCCCCCCTCCATCCGTTTAACTCCCCTCCTCACTTCATTCCTGAGTAGCTCAGTGGTAGAGCGGTCGGCTGTTAACCGATTGGTCGTAGGTTCGAGTCCTACCTCAGGAGCCACTTTTCAAAAGTGGCTTTCCCCCTATAAAATGCCTTAAACAGAGGCTCTCCGGTCGAATGACTCTCTCCTCCCTAGTTGAGTCATGCTGAGTGTTTTTGAGCCTTGTTTGTTGCGAATGCTGCGAAAATATCCGGCTTCCAGGCAACAAAAAACCCACCCAGCGAACCAGAGCGGGTTTCTGTAGGCAACGGTGCGCCTAGGCTTTCGCCGTGGCATGGTTGAGCAAGAGAACATGCCTCATTGCCCATTGCCATGTTTTCCGGCCAAAGCTGGCCGCGTATGCCTCGCCGTAGGAATTGAGTTCTTCTAACTCGGCAGCGGTGATTTTCTCCCGCAGGATAATGTCCCTCGTTTTTTGCCCGTAAAACGTGATGACGACGGGTCTTGTGCAGGTGGTTTTCGATGTGGATTTCATACGATAAAAAAAGTCCTGCCGCTCGTCGGGATTTCCGGCGACAACCAGCAGAAGAGCGAGTTTCACATCGGCTCTCTTGAATTCCGGGAGGAGCTTGTGATTTTCAAAAAAGCGCGTCCCATCAAGAAGTCTTCCTCTGGTCAATTCCCAAATGTGATCTGTGGCAAGCCGGTTCAATGCTTCAAATTGGATGGTCCCATTTTTCATCCCGAGTGAATTAGCACGGTACCGTCCAAATCCTTGAGGGAGGGGCATTACCGGGGCCATTTTCTTCCGTGAGTTACCGACGAATGGGATCACGCACATGTATGCCTGCGAGAACTGTTTTGGCTGCCGACTTTGGTTCGCTCCTGGTTGTGCATGGGGAGCCCTTGGATTTGGCGCGTCGCTTGTAGATGGCCCTGAAATCGACATCTTCACTATTGTGGGCACCCGTTTGAGAAAGTTGCTCTTCATGAACTGCTTACAGACGTCAACTTCAGAACTTTGGAACGTCATTATTTTAACCAACTGACGCTGTTTGACTTATAACCGACAACTCGTGACCTTGATCATGTCTCATTTCGTAATGTGATTGACTACTTTGAAGGCTGACAATCGAATCGGCTGAACATGGATATCACAGACACGCTTGAATTGCTGGTCGAGTTTGCGATTGCAGCAGGGTTGATCGTCATTGTCGGGGGACTCATTTCCGGATTCTTCCGGAAAAGAATTGTGAGTTCTCTTTTTGGTAAGTGCGCTGGAACCTCAGCTCTCACCTATGCCTTGGTGGGCATGCTCACGGTCTCTGCGGTGAGTTTGGCACAAGCCCCGAACACGCAGGGCACTCTGATCAGCCCTGCGGTGGTCCCCCTGCTCAAGGACGGCAAGAAGATTGGGGAGGTTACCCTGCCCGCTGGAACAAAAGTGTCTATAATCAAAAAGGACCCCGCCTCCGGGAAATTACTGGTTCGCAGCGAATTGGGAATGACGTGGGTGAATTCCGCCTACGTTCAGGAGGCAGCACCAGCCAAGCCGATGGCTTCAGTTTCCCCCCTCGAAAACCCGCCGGCACCGAAAATGCAGACCGAAGAGACCCAGCCCCCAAAAAAGGAGAATTCCTCCAAGCCAGCTTTTGCCGTCTCTGGAAATTCGACCTTTAATGTTGCGCCACCCACGATCTTTTCTCAATTGCCCGAGGCCAAGGATGTTCCGCCAAAAAAGATTCTCATCGTGCCTATTCAAGCAGCATTAGTGGAACAAATCGCCACTGCGAAGTTGCTGCGAAATGCGGGTCATCACGTGGACTACGTATCTAACGGAACGGGTAGAGATCGTCCCCGTAGTGTGGGTGGCAAGAAAATTTCGCCACGCCCTAGTGAAATCCTGGATGTTGAACCGGTTAAAAACCCTGACTACGAAAGGTATGACCTCATTTTTGGTTCAGACAAAGACAGAGAAACGCTTCAAGCCATTTATCGGGGGCAACTCGTGCTTCTCCCTTCTGGAAAAGGGCCGTGGTTTTATAAAGGTCGTGACCCACGTTCGCTGGAGGCGGAAAGAACCTACCTTACTGAGCAGGTAAGTAAAGGGTTCCTAAAAAAAGTATCTTCAAACGCAAAGTGGGCCGCTGCACCATGGAAAGGTGACCCTCTCGAACCACTGCCTTCCGAATCTATTGAGCGTTTTAGAGGAACTGCGGGTCAACGAAGCGGTATCCGTCCGGGCGACATTGTGCGTTATGACAACGTTTTGACCTATGATTTGCCGGACAGGTTCAGCGGTGGCTATCAGGTAACCACTTACAGGGATACCGATGGGCGTCGAGGGGCTTCTGATGAGTGTCGGAACGATTTTGCCAATCGGTTTTTGCATCCTGCGATTCAGCGGGCGTTAATTTTACCTCCTTCTCCCAAGGTGGCTATGAACACGGCCGCTATCCAAGCGGTTGCTGGGGTTCCTACCCGCTTAACGCTTCCGAGGTCTTTCCCTCTTTCTCGCCCTCGGGAAGAGGGAAAAGTTGTTGCTTGGGGTTTTGTGGCCGATAGCCCGGATGGAAATCCAAAATGGCAACTTTTAACGCCTCCCAAGGGGTTGCGAGCTGTTCAAATCTCCACAAATAGTGACGGCTATGGGAGCGATTTCCATTCTTTGGCTTTGAGTGCCGACGGAAAGGTCACGGCATGGGGGGCCAATGAGAATGGTCAGTGCAATGTTCCGCCAGATCTTGAAGACGTCGTCTCGGTGGTGGCTGGTGATGGAGTCTCGCTTGCCATCAAGTCGGACGGGACGATTCGATTTTGGGGCGGAGGTAGGCTTTTTGATTCCATTCCGAAGGACTTGAGCGGAGTCGTCCAAGCTACTTTTACCAATGAGGGAAGCCTTTACCTTTTTGCAGACGGGAGAATTCGTTACGTTCCGGATACGAGAGGAGTATCCCGTTCCGGGGATCTAGATGCCTCAGCCCTTAATAATGTAGTGGCCATTACGGGCGGAAGACACGGATATGCCCTCCTCAACGACGGTCAACTTGTCGTCGTTGGCTCAACCGGCGAAGTAACGTCTCTTATTCCACCCGGGCTTTCCAACGTGTCTGCTTTATCCACTCTTGGTTCCGACGCCTCGCATATGCTCGTCATTCTGCCGGATGGCTCCCTTCGTTCATGGGGGAGAAACGACGCTGGGCAATGTGACTTCCCCCTGGATCTTCCTCCCGTGAAGGCCGTGTCCAGCAGTCATGACCACGCAACAGCTCTCAGTCTCAAGGACAATCTGATCACTTGGGGCAGTAACTGGAATGGGCAATTGGAAGTTCCTGAGGAGTATCGCACAGCTAGTTTTATTCAAGCCGAGGCCGGAAGAGGATACACATTGGGAATTATTCGCTAGCCGCAAAAATGATCCGATTTCCGGTGAAATGGGAGGCTACGCACTTGTGTTGAGGCGGGTCCAAGAAGTCTGGCGTATCCACGCTTTTCAACGTGCGTTGACTCGCCGAACTCGCGCACCATCCTCCGTCGGCAACCGCATTCCGCCCTTCAGATGGAGGAATCCCATCGCCAGGATTGACGCCAGTTCGTCCATTCGTTCCTCTGGCGTCATTTCCGAGGGGTCCAGAAACCCCAGCATCAGCTTCCTGATGGGATTGTTCTCCGGTGGGAGTGGTTCAGCGGACAAGACCTCCGCCCATTCTTGATTTGTCGTTTCTTGCATGACCTCGCGAGTCAGGCTCGGGGGCCAAAACTCCTCAAGTTTTAACTCGCGGCAAAAAGGATAACCCGTGCAGCTTGATCGCGAAGCTGGCCGGGGAGTGAATCTCCACGCCTTCGATGGTCTGCCCGTAAAGCGGGCCGAAATGCGTCTTGTCGCCGGTTAGCAAGATCTGGCACTGGTGATGGATCGACGCTGCCATCACGGGTCTGTCTTTTTTTGGCAGTTCCGGCGCGATTTCAACAGGCAGTATTGAGCCGCAGGTTCCGGTTGAGGCTTCTACTTGCTTCATCAAATCATCGAGATCATTCAGTGCTGTGGGAGATTTTGCCTCCAGGTTGCGCCTTGCTTCGCCCACGACGTATCCGTCCGCGACCAGAACGTGCCCGCTGGATTTCAGTTGAAACAGAAAGGCACGCATCGCTCCATCGCTCTTCCCGGCGGAAAAGAGGACATTGGCATCGAGGAAAATTCGCATTTGGCGCTATCGTGCGCTGCGACCGGCCAGAACCTGCGAGAGTTCGGATTCTGCCGCGTCAAACTCCGCCACCCGTTCATGCGTGTAGATTTCCACCGGCAGCGTTAGCGCGGGGCGAAGGAGGATGCCCTCCGACGTGGTTTCCGCAATGAGGCTGTCCTGAGGGCGAATCCCCGCCGCCTTCCTCATTTCTGCGGGCAGCGCGATCAGACCACGACCTGAAACTGAAATGGTTGCTTGCATGGACAAAAAATGCAGCAAAGCAGAAAATCTGCAAGTGGAACTTCTGCATTGGGCTTCGGGTGACCCCCGGACAAAAGCTTTCCGCATGGGGATTTTGATAGGCCAAAACCACGCGTAACGATTTTCTCGAAAGACACGGTTTGATCGGTCGCATCAATATCTTATCAAAAATTCCTCTCTATCAGAAATTTAGGTGATTCGAGTTATGAGGGGAGCCAAACCATCGGATTTGGCGATGCGCGATAACCGGGAACCACACAACAAAAAGCCCGCCCTGACTCCAGAGCGGTCTGGGTTATCCTTCGATCCTCAACATTGGCAAGGTTGGGGGCGCGAGTTCGAGTCTCGTCACCCGCTCTCCACCATGCGGCTCTCCACGGCTCAGCGCGCAGGGGCACCCACACTACTTAATCTGAGCAGAAGCGCTCCGTGCGAGGGAACAACCGCCTCGAATCTCGACTCGACCGTTCCAAGATCCTTCTGGCGCCACAGGTCCCGCACATGCTGCCGGCCTGACAGCTTGAGGTCATCCCACCGCGCCTCGACCGGGATCGCCTGCGGTCCGATGTTGAAGAGACCGACCGCATGCGAGCCATCCTCAAGCTTCTTGACGTAGACTCTTGCGTCGCCGCGGCTGGAGACGCAGACGGCATGGTTGCCCAGCGGATCCTGGTTGATGTCAAGCACCTCGTCGTTGGTCAAAAGTCCGATGGTAAAGTCGTCCAGATCGGCCAGGTCGCAGCCGAGCAGGAGTGGCGCGGACATGAGGCACCAGAGGCTGATGTGGGTGTATTGCTCATCGGGCGTGAGGCGCGTTGGGTGGAGCTTTGGTCCCCAGCCAACCTTCCCGACGACAAGCATATCGGGATCCGGCCAGTGTCCCGGACCCGTGAAGGGAGCCCACGCATCCTGGTTGAACCCGATCCGGCTCATGCTGGCCCATGTGTCGGTGATATCGCCGGTGGTCCGCCAGCAATTGGAAAGCCGGGCACAATCCCCTGCGATCTTGAGGTCCGCATTGTTGGAGAGGCTGTAGACGATGTCGCGGCCGGATTTTAGAAGGCACGCGGCCATCGCCTCGGTATGCCCGGGGTCGATCGGGTTCCAGTCATACTTGAGATAGTCGACTCCCCATGCCGCCCACTGTTTCGCGTCGGGTTCGATAAACGGGAATTTCCCGAAGCAGTAGTTCAGCTTGCGGTCGGTAAACTTGAAATATTCGTTGCATTTCCCTTCCTTGATCCAGTCGTAAGTCCCGTCCTCATTGTCGCAGGACGATCCGATGTGGCCTTCGTAGGTGCCTCTCCACGGAGTTGAATAGATCCCGAACCGAAGCCCCAGCGTGTGGATCTCGTCGGCCAGGCCCTTCATGTCGGGAAACTTCTTGTTCGGCTGGATGGTGTTCAGCGGACCGCCGCGTTCGCCCTGCCAGCCGTCGTCGATGTTGATGTAGGACCATCCGTGGCTGCTCAGGCCCTTGGCAACCATGGCCCGTGCGGAGCTGAGCACCTTTTCCTGGCTGACCGCGCCGCCCCAGCAATTCCAGCTGTTCCAACCCATCGGAGGAGTGAGGGCAATCCGGTCACCGACAATGATCCGCAATGTCCGCGAGTCGCTCCCAATCGGGTTCCGGGCCTCGACCTTGACCGCAAATTCGCCCGCTTGATTGATGCTGCCGGTGATCCGTCCGGTGGCTTGGTCGAGCGCAAGGCCATCGGGCAGGCCTGCCGCGGAAAATGTCAGCGGTGCCTTGCCGGTTGCCGTCAGCTGAAAAAGGAATGGCGAGCCGGGCCTGACGCCGAAAACCTTCGGGCCGGTGAGGCGAGGCTTCTCCCCCGGTGCCGGCGTGAGGATTTCCGGCGCGGGAACCCCGGGCGACGTTTCGGCCCAAGCAGGCGGTGCGGATGTGGAAAGAAGGAAGGCGAACAAAATCGAAGGATAGGTGGGGAGTTGCATAGTAACGGCTGCTGAGCGGCGGCAGATTATTTGAACCCGGAGCTGGCGATGACATCGCCGCTCCGGGCGAGGATTTCGATTTTTCCCAGCGGCCGTCCATTGCTGTCGGCGCACTGGAGGGTCCAGACGGGTCCGACGGACTTGCCACGCGCGCTCAGCGAATAATCGACCGACCCGAGCGAAGCGCCGCACGCGGCTGCTTTCTTTTGTGCAATCATGTAGGCCGCACCGGAGTCGACCTGCATGCTCGCTAGCGAGATGAAATCGCCGGAGGATCGGAATGTCTCGGCGGGGTTCAGGGACATGACATCCGCCACGATCTGCCCGCCGGCGACCTTGAATTGATGCAGCTTGCCGTTCGAATCCGGGTTCCGCGCAAGGATGACCCATTCCCGCGGCGCGGGCGATCCGGAGCGGCCGGTCACCTCAAGGATCCCGCCGGAATACTTCTCCCCGAGCGCCAGCATGGCTTCGAGTGCTGAGCCGGGTTCCGCCGCAGGAATCGTGACGGTCGGGATCCCCGAACCGCCCGAGTCGGGCAGGAGGCCGTCAATCGGCGGCAGAGCATCCTGGGCTTGCAGCGGGGCGATGAGGACAAGCATTGCCAGGAGCCATGCGGAGACTGCTTGCGTTTGGATTTTCATGAGATTGTAACGCCATCCGGGCTGAGTGGTGCCGCGGGAGGAATTGGACACCCAGCACAGACAACTGAAGCCTCCGAAGCCGGGGTTTGTCACGCCAAAAACCAGTTCCGTAGCGCCGAATCCCATTGACTTGTGCACCCGGCATTCCCAGCCTTTTCCTCAAGTGGAGGAGAGCAACCAGCGATTTGAGGTGGCCATTGTTGGCGGAGGACCGGCCGGAAGCACCGCAGCGGCACTGCTGGCGCTGGCTGGACGGCGCGTTGTCGTGCTCGAGCGCGACCGCTTTCCCAGATTTCAAATCGGCGAGTCCCTGCTGCCGCTCAGCATGCGCGCGTTCGAGCGAACCGGCGTCCTGCCAAAAATCGAGGCGGCCGGCTTCGTGCGGAAGTTCGGCGCCGAGATCATCTCCGGCGATGCCGGGCAACAATCGAAGTTCTATTTCAAGGACGGATTCCGTCCGCGCGGAGACTCGGCCTTTCAGGTGACGCGTGCGGAATTCGACAAGATCCTGCTCGACCATGCCGGCGAGTGCGGGGCCGAGATCCGCGAGGCGCACCAGGTGGGCGACATCCGGTTTTCCAACGACAGGGCCACGCTCGCGATCACGGGACCTGCCGGCCCGTCCTCAATCCATGCGGACTACGTGCTGGACTGCTCGGGCCGCCATTCGATGCTCGCGACAAAGTTCGGACTCAAGCGGGGATATGCAGGATTGAAAAAGCTGGCCGTCTACGCGCACTTCGAAAATGTCGCGCGGCCGGAGGGACTCGATGGAACCCTGACCCGCATGGTCCGGGCGCGCGACCGGTGGCTGTGGATGATCCCGCTCTCCGGGACGAAAATGAGCTTGGGTGCCGTGGTCGACACTGCCGACTTCCGCAAATGGCGCATGACTCCCGAGGAAGTTCTCACCTCAAGCATCGCATCGATTCCGGCGGTGTCCGCACGGATGGGCTCGGCCGCGCGCTGCACGCCGGTCTTCTCAAGCGGCGAGTATTCCTGCCGGCACACGCAGCTCCACGGCGAGCGGTGGCTGATGGCCGGAGATGCGGCGGGCTTCATCGATCCGGTCTTCAGCAGCGGGGTTTTTCTTGCGGTGCTCGGCGCCGAACATGCCGCGGATTCGATCAATCAGGCACTCGACAAGCCGGCCTTGGCCCCCGGCCTTTTTGCACGCCACTCGTCCCGAATGAAAAAAGTCATGGCGATCTACCTCCGCTTTGTGAAGGGGTGGTATCGTCAGGAGTTTATCGAGATCGTCCTGAGCCCGACGGCCCCGTTCCAGATCGTGCCCGCCGTCAACGCCGTCCTCGCCGGAAATATCACCTCCTCATTCTCGCTCCAATGGCGGCTCGCGGCCTTCCGGTTCTTCGTCTTTGTCCAGCGGTTCCTCCCCCTCTGCCCGCGACTGGCGCTTTCGCCGTCCGGTCCGCCCAGCCCTCCGGCTGCGCCGCCCTCCCTACCGCCGGAACGATTCCCTGCTTGACGGCGGTGCGCCCCCGCGGATTATTGCGCGGAATCAAACCTATGACCCGTGCATTTCTGACATTCACCGCCCTGTCCGCATTTTTTCTGGGAGGCTGTTCGTCCTACGACTCCCGACTGACCAGCTCCTCCACCCGCTATCTCGGGCAGAGTGGATCGGTCATCTCCCGGTCCAGCGCATCGACTCTGGCGGAGAAAAATTCCTACTGGGATGCGGATGGTGTGGCGGGCGCGCCGGCGATCATCATCGACCTCTCGGATCAAACCGCCTCGTTTTACAAGGGCTCGAAGCTCGTCGGCGTCTCCGCGATCTCGAGCGGACGCGAGGGCTTCGGCACGCCGACCGGCAACTACAAGATCCTGGAAAAAAGCCCGAACCATGTCTCCAACCTCTACGGGGACTACGTCGATGACGCCGGCACCGCCGTCGTGAAAAATGTTGCCAACAAAAAAGATCCCATGCCCCCGGGCACGACATTCAAGGGAGCGCCGATGCCTTTCTTTATGCGCCTGTCACACGCCGGGGTCGGCATGCACCAGGGCTTCCTCCCCGGAGTCCCCGACAGCCACGGCTGCATCCGCATGCCGGAAAAGATGGCCAAAATCTTCTTCGAAAACGTCGCTCTCGGCACCCCGGTCCAAATCGTCAATTGACGATTCTGGCAATGCGTTGATTCCGGTCAAATCCCCTGCCGAAATAATCTTGCAAGAACCCGCAGCCGTTAGATTCTCATCTGCTCACAGTTTTTAAACAACCAACCATATGTCACTCACCACCATCACATCGATCCGTGCCCGTCAAATTCTTGATTCCCGTGGGAATCCCACCGTCGAAGCCGACGTCGAACTCGCCGGAGGAGTCATCGGCCGCGCAGCCGTCCCGAGCGGGGCAAGCACCGGGGAGCATGAGGCCGTCGAGCTCCGCGACGGGGTGAAGACCCAGTATCTCGGCAAGGGCGTCACCAAGGCCGTGGCTAACGTCGGCAGGCTGCTCGCCCCCGCGATCGTCGGCCTCGACGCCATCGACCAGATCGGCCTCGACAAGACGATGCTCGCAGTGGACGGCACACCGACCAAGAAAAAGGTCGGAGCCAACGCGATCCTGGCCGTCTCGCTCGCCGCAGCCAAGGCGGCCGCCGGGCAGCTCGGAATCCCCCTCTACAAATACATCGGCGGGCCGAACGCCAAGGTCCTTCCGGTTCCGATGATGAACATCGTCAACGGCGGCGCCCACAGCGATGCACCGATCGACTTCCAGGAATTCATGATCGTCCCGAAAAAGTTTCCGACGTTCTCGGAAGCCCTCCGCGCCGGCACGGAAATTTTCCATGCGCTCAAAGGCGAGCTCAAGAAGCGCGGGCTCTCGACCGCAATCGGTGACGAGGGAGGCTTTGCCCCGGCGTTCAACTCGGCAGAGGACGCACTCGACACGATCGCCAAGGCGGTGAAGGCGGCCGGCTATAAATTCGGCACCGATGTCTTCATCGCGCTTGATGCGGCCTCCAGCGAGTTCTACGACGCGGCGAAGAAGTCCTACATCTTCAAGAAGTCCGACGGCTCGAAGAAGACCGCCGACGAGCTCGTGGCCTACTACAAGACCCTCTGCTCGAAATACCCGATCATCTCGATCGAGGACGGATGCTCCGAGAACGACTGGACCGGCTGGAAGAAGCTCACCGAGGCGCTCGGCGACAAGGTTCAGCTCGTCGGCGACGATCTGTTCGTCACCAATGTCGCATTCCTCCGCAAGGGCATCGACCTCGGCGTGGCCAACTCGATCCTCGTGAAGGTCAACCAGATCGGCTCGCTCACCGAAACCCTCGACGCCATCGAGCTGGCCAAGGAGAACAAATACACTTCGGTGATCAGCCACCGTTCCGGAGAGACCGAGGACACGACGATCGCCGACATTGCCGTCGCGACAAACGCCGGCCAGATCAAGACCGGCTCGCTGTGCCGCACCGACCGCGTTGCGAAATACAACCAGCTCCTCCGCATCGAGGAGGAACTCGGCGACGACGCGGTTTACGGCGGGAAGTTCTAAATCGTCCGGCTGCACGCAGCCAGAAAAGAAAAACCAGCAGGGCTCCGCAGGAGAACCAAACGGTTTCACGCGGAGCCCTTGCTGCAACCAGACACGGCGATGCCGGTCCTATCCGGGCTCCCTCACAGAATCCCGGAGCAGGCGGGAAACATCGTTTTTGCTGCCCATCCAGATCCGCGCATTCCCTTTGAAAAGCAGGCGATCATCTCTGGCTGCCACGAATTCCCGCCACAGGAACGAGGCATCGCGACCGAGCACAACCTCGAGGTCGATCCGCGGCCGGGCAGGCCACTCCACCCGATCCAGCGCACTGCGCAACCGCAACCAGGCCTCCTTCGAATCGATGAAGGCCAGCAGGTCAATGTCTGAGCCGGGAGTGACGTAGGGCAGGCCGGTCAGATGCTGCCAGGCGTGGCTTCCAAATGCCCGCAGAGAAACGCCACCCAGCCCGGAGAGAAACCGGAAAAGGGATCCGGACGCATCCTCCGAAATACAATCCTGGCAGCGTGGAGGATCGCTGACCTCCGAAATGCACGACCGGGGAACCTCGAATGCCAACCGACGTTTCTCCGGCGCAGGAGGAAGGGCGAGCCCCAGGAAAACAAGCCTCCCCTGATCACCCAAGCAAGGTCGTCGAACAATCAACGGGCGCCTGCACCCAAGCCACTCGCGGAGAAGGACGACGTCCCCGGAAACCCCGGAGAAAAGCTCCTCCGACGGCTCGATCCAGACGAACGCGTGGCGGTGGAACCGCTCAGGCGCCAACAACCTCGTCGATGACATCCTGTGCGCTGAGGCGTCCGCCACGCCCGCGTCCCAAGGCGGCGCGATTGTCGCCCGAGACGTCGGACTTCAAAAGCTCCGCGAGGCGCGCGCTGAAGCCGTCGCTCCAGATCTCGTAGACACCGCCCATCTTGAAAAAGTTGTCGCAGCCGGGCGCGAAGACGGGAACGGATTTTGCGAGATCCTCGAGCTTTTCGAGCGGCATTTTTGTAACACGCGCGATCGCCTCGAGCTTCATGACCGATGGTTCGGCCCCGGGCACTGCGATAATCCGGTCGGCCAGCATGCCGAAGGCAATGAAGCCGCCCGCAACAGCCGGTCCGTAAAGGATTGCAATGAGCTTGCTGCCGCTCTCACGGGCCAGCTGCTGGGCCTTGAGCAGGTGCGCAACGTATTCGGGAAGCACCAGAAGCTCCTCGCCGAGCGCCATGCGCTGACCGGAGTTGTCCACGAGCATCAGGATTGGACGGCCGGGATGCTGCTCGACGATGCCAAGAAGTTTATCCGACAAGACCAACGCCTCGGCAGCACCGACAAAGGCGTGCCCGGTCGTTCCGAGGATGGCAACGGTTCCGCCATCCAGATTCCCCTCCCCGCTGACGAGCCATCCGTCGATGGTGGTGGAATGTCCGCCGGGAAAAAATTGGTCGAGCAGAGATTGTGGATCCATGGTTAGAGTTTGTTGGCGGCGGCAGTCAGTTCTCCGGCGGACATCTCCGGAACCCTCGCCGCATCAAGTCCCATCTTTTTCCAGATCTCCAAAGCATCGGTCTCCTTGCCGAACCGGTCGAGGCGGTCCTGCAACCTGGCCTGCGCAGCGCGCAGGCTGGAGGCGGAAACCGCTTCGCGCGGAACAAGAAATCCGGAGATGGCGTCCCGGAACCCGGGGATATGGTCGTCGACGAGCCGAGCGACTTTCCTGAAAAGGAAGCGGTTCTTGCCGCCGGTTGTCCGCCAGACGAGCGCGCGGTCGCGCGAGTCGAACGCCTCGACCCCCATAACGGTCTCGATGACCTCTGGTCCGGAGACGCTGAGGCGACCCTCCTCGGAGGCGATGAGCACATCGCAGCAACTGGCAATGATTCCCGCTCCGCCGAAGCATCCGCAGCTACCGCCGATGAGCCCAATCACAGGAACACCGGCTGCCTGGGCCTCGAAGATCGCGCGGATGATCTCGGTCGCCCCGATCTCGCCGGCATTAGCCTCCTCAAGGCGAACTCCCCCGGAATCGAAGAACCCGAGCACCGCCGCCGGCCTCTTGGCGACGGCGCGCTTGAGCAGGCCGATGATCTTGGCGGAATGGACTTCACCGAGCGAGCCGCCGCGGAATTTCCCCTCTTGGGCAAACACGAAAACCGTCTTGCCGCCGATCTCGGCCTCGCCGATGACGACCCCGTCGTCGAACGAAACCGGAGCATCAAAAAGCCCGAGGTGCGGGCTCACTCGCCTAGCCTGCGGGGGCAGGATCTCGCGGAACGTGCCAGGGTCGACAATTCCCGCCACGCGCTTGCGGGCGGTCGCTTCCAGAAAACTGATGCGGGTGGGAATACTCATGGCCTAGTCGAGAAGGGTTTCCCATGCCTGGTCGAGCCGGAAGCTCACAACCGGCGGGGTCGCTGCAAAATCGTTGATGGAAAACCTCACGTCGCACGGCTTCCGGCGCTCCATGAAATCCTCGAAGACCGCCTTCCATGCATCCTCGAAATGAGCAACCGTCGTGGCTACCTCAAACCGGCACTTCCCTCCGAGCGCGGCCGGCTCGGCGAGCACCTCGAGGTTGCTGGAGGCCACTACGCCGACCATCACAGGAGCTTTCCCGGCCATCGGCGGGACCGTCCCGCCCCCGAATTCAAACGTCATTTTTTGCATAGGATCACCAGTTTCGGAAGCGGCTCGGCGGTTCGTAGAGACCGCCGGACCAGCGGACAAGGTCGTGGATACTGCGGGCGGCCAGACGGTCGCGCGAGACATCTGTTTTGCGGATGCCGAGGTCCTCGGCCCTCTGTATGACTCCGCGGTCACGCAGGTTTTCGACAGCCTTGTGATCGCGCTTGAGCCCGACCGGCGTGAAGCCCGCGACCCCGCGCACCGCCTGCTCCCGCTCCTCCATCGTCCGACAGAGCAGGAGATTGGCCACCCCCTCCTCGGTCACGATGTGGCTCACATCGTCGCCGTAGATCATCACCGGCGGGATCTCAAACCCCGCCTTTTGCATGGCGTCCCACGCTTCGAGCCGCTCGATAAATGTCGGCTGGTTCGCCGCCTGGAACGTCTCGACAATCTGAACGACAAGCTTCCGGCCCTGCGGCATCGCCTCGCCGGCGTGGGCTTCCCTGCCGGCGACGAGGAACGCCTTGGAAAGATGCCGGCGCGCGCGATTCTCGGCGCCGAAGTTCGGGGCACCCCCGAAGCCGACCAGCCGGCTGGCGGTTACTGTCGAGCTGTTGCCGAGCGGATCAATCTGGAGCGTGGCCCCGATGAACATGTCCGCAAAGTGCCCGGTCATCTGTCCAAAAAACCGGTTCGAGCGCAGGCTGCCGTCGGGACCGAGCGGAAAGATATTCGGGTGCGCAGCGACGTAGGCGTCCATCCCGACCTCGCCGCCGATGCAGGCGATCGCCTCGACGAACCCGCTTTCGATGGCGGGGATCATGGTCGGATGGGGGTTCAGCGCCCAGTGCGTGCAGGCCTTGCCCTTGAGGCCGATTTCTTCGCCGTAGGTGGGCAGCAGCAGTTCGATGGCGGCCGTGTTGAAGCCGACACCGTGGTTCAGCGCCCTCGGCAGGTATTTTGCGTAGATGGCCTTCATCGCGATCATGGCCATGAGGATCTTCGTCTCGTCCACGAGCGCCGGATCCTTGGTGAAGAGCGCCTCCAAGTGAAAGGGCTTGGGCGATTCGACAACAAAATCCACCCACGACCCCGGGACGTCCACCCGGCGGACCTTGTCGACGATCTTGTTGGCCTGCACGACGACCACCGCATGACGGAATGCCGCCGCCTCGATCAGCGCCGGCGTCTCCTCGGTGTTCGCGCCGGTATACAGATTGCCCTCCCGGTCGGCTTCGATCGCCACCAGGCATGCGACATCGGGGATCAGCTCGGCAAAATACCGGGCATAGAGCTCCACATACGTGTGGATCGCCCCGATCTTCACGCGCCCGTCAAATACCATCTCCGCAAGCCGGCCGCCCTGCGGTCCCGCGTAGGCGAAGTTGACCGTTGAAGCCAGGCCGTTTTCAAAGAGATCGAGGTGCTCCGGGAGCCCGAGGCAGGAGGCGCAGATCTCCAGATCCCGGATTTTTTCCGGATTCATTTTTGCGAGCTGGGCCGCGAGAAAGTCACCCTGCTTCTGGTTGTCGCCCTCGTGGATCAGGCGGTCGCCGGAGTTCACAACAAGCTCCAGAAATTCGGTCGTGCGCGTCGAGGGGATGAGTTTTCCCGCCCCAAATACTTTCTCAACACCAAGCAGCTTCTCTCGCTTGGTCTCCAGTCGGTTTGGCATGCCTCTCATTGTCAGGCACCGGAGAACGCGTCAAGCGTGATTCAGCCCTGACCTGCGTCAAATATTTCCGAAAATCCGCTTGGCGGCATTCATAAGCGCCCCTAATAATCCGCCGCTCATGCAACAACCACATCCAGCGCCCCACGTCACCGAAACCAAGATTGTCCTTTCCGACCCGACCGCCCTCGGCGTATTCGGCCTTGCGATGGTCACCTTTGTCGCATCCTCCCAGAAGATGGGTTGGACAACAGGCGTGACCTACCTCATCCCCTGGGCGCTTTTCCTGGGTTCAATCGCCCAGATCTGGGCTTCGACGATCGACTTCCGGAAGAACAACTACTTCGGGGCGATCGTCCTCGGCGCCTACGGCCTGTTCTGGGTGGCCGTGGCCATGCACTGGGCGGCGAGCCTCGGGTGGCTCGGGAAGCTGGCCGAGAATGCGGACCCGAGGCAACTCGCGTTTGCGTGCATCGGGTACGGGATTTTTTCGATTTTCATCATGGTCGCGTCGTTCGAGGCCAACAAAGTTTTTGCGATCATCCTCATCCTGATCAACATTCTGCTCCCGGCGCTGGCGCTCAGCATTCTGAAAAAGGGAACGCCGCTCGGCGAGATCAGCCACCAAGCGGCCGCCTGGTCGGAATTGCTCATCTCCCTCTTCGGTTTTTACGCCGCGGGCGCCGTCTTCCTGAACAGCTACTTCGGCCGCACGCTCCTGCCCCTCGGCGCGCCGCTCGGCTGGATCCGCAAGGGGGCTGCCTAAGGCAGCTTTCCGGTCGAACCGGTTGGTGGACGGCCCGCCTCCTGAAATGGAAGCGGGCCGCGCCCGGATTGTGAGCGCGGCCCGCGGAATCTACTGCGGCGATGGACCGCCGGTCTACTTGGCTTTGCCCTGGCTGGCGACGGCGTTCATCGCGGAGGCGATCGCCTCCTGGTCGCCAAGGTAATAGTGCTTGATCGGCTTGAGGTCGGCATCGAGCTCGTAAACGAGCGGGACGCCGGTCGGAATGTTGAGGTTGATGATATCCTCGTCGGAGACGTTATCGAGATACTTCACGAGGGCGCGCAGGCTGTTGCCGTGGGCTGCAATGATGACGCGCTTTCCGGACTTGACGGTCGGGGCGATCTTGTCGTGCCAGAGGGGCAGGAACCGCGCGACGGTGTCCTTGAGGCACTCGGTTAGCGGAAGCTCGGACTCGGAGAGACCGGCATAGCGCGGGTCGTGGCCGGGCCAGCGCTCGTCGGATTTTTCGAGCGGGGGCGGCGGGATGTCGTAGCTGCGGCGCCACACCAGCACCTGTTCGTCGCCGTATTTTGCAGCGGTCTCGGCTTTGTTGAGGCCTTGGAGCGCGCCGTAGTGCCGCTCGTTGAGGCGCCAGTCTTTTTCGATCGGGATCCAGACGCGGTCCATTTCCTGGAGGACACTCCAAAGAGTATTAAGGGCGCGCTTGAGAACCGAGGCGTAGGCGATATCAAAGACAAAGCCTTCGCTTTTCAGGAGCTGCCCTGCAGCCACAGCTTCGGATCGGCCCTTGTCGCTGAGCTCGACGTCGGTCCAGCCAGTGAAGCGGTTTTCTTTGTTCCACGTGCTTTCGCCGTGACGGATGAGAACGAGTTTATACATGGGATATTTGCAAATCTTTCGCGCGTGCTTTATACACGGCCCATGCCGGAGTTGGCAAGAAGCGGCCGGTGATTTCTTTCCATGATTTTCAGCACGCTCACATTCAATATGCAAAACGGTCAGCCGTGGAACGAATCGCGGCCGGATGCCGATATCGTCGACCTCGACCGCACCGCGGAATTTGTCCGCCGGCAGGATGCCGACATTGTGTTCCTGCAGGAGGTCGAGCGCGGCCACGACGGGGGCGAGCAGGTCGAACCGCCCCCCCACTACTCGCGCCTCCGCGGACTTCTGCCCGGCTACGATTCCGTCTTCGCCTATCCGGTGCGGAACGAGACCGAGATCCCGTTCGGGCTCGGGCTGGCCATCTTTTCCAAGACGCACCTGCGCGACTTTGAGCGGATCGACCTGCCGGCGGCCGACATTGCCTTTGAATTCGGCGGCAAGCAGCGCCACCCCTCCCACCGGCTCCTGATCTCCGCCTCCACCGTAATCCAGGGTCGCACGGTCCGCCTGCTGAACACCCACCTCCAGGCCTTCTTCATGATCGGCGCCTCAAGCGAGGACCATCCCGCGCAGAGGGACATGGTGGCGGCCGAACTGCGCAGGCAGGATGGCGCAGCCATCCTTGCCGGCGATCTCAACAGCGCCCCGGACGAGGGCATCATCGAGCAGTTTGCAAGCTGCGGGTTCCGGTGCGTCCAGAACGAGGTGATCACCTGGCGGCGGAAGCCCTTCGTGCTGGATCACGTGTTCTACAACGCGCCCCTCGAGTTGGTCGGACACAAGGTCATTCAGACCTCCTCATCCGACCACCACGCCGTGAGGGCGGAATTCAAGTTCGCCTGAGCGGCACCCCATGAAGCTCGTTTCATGGAACGTCAACGGGATCCGCTCGATCCTCGCCAAGGGCCTGCCTGCCTACCTCGAGTCGGCACAGGCGGATGTCGTCTGCCTGCAGGAGATCAAGGCGCGGCCCGAGCAGGTCGACCACGCGTTTAATGGCTACCAGGCCTACTGGAATCCGGCGGAAAAGCCGGGCTACTCGGGGACGCTCATCCTGAGCCGGATTGAGCCGCGCGCCGTCACCTGCGGTCTCGGCCATCCGGAGCACGACCGCGAGGGCCGGATCATCACCGCCGACTTCGGGGATTTTTTCGTCGTGAATGTTTATACGCCCAATTCCCAGCGCGAATTGACGCGACTGGATTACCGCATCAGGTCCTGGACCCCTGCATTCATCGGATACCTCGTGGAACTGCAGAAAGCGAAGCCGGTGATCTTTTGCGGGGACATGAACGTGGCGCACCGCGAAATCGACCTTGCCCGGCCGCGCGAGAACACGGGAAATGCCGGCTTTACCACCGAGGAGCGCGAAGCCTTCGACCAGGTGCTGGACGCGGGCTTCGTGGACACGTTCCGGCTTTTTGAAAATGGCGGCGGACACTATTCCTGGTGGAGCTACCAGAGCGCCGCGCGCACAAGAAACATCGGGTGGCGGATCGACTACGTCTGTGTCTCCCAGCCGCTGGCGCCGCAGGTTCGAAAGGCATTTATCCAGCCGGAAATCCCTGGGAGCGACCACTGCCCGGTCGGGATTTCTCTGGCGGTCTAAGGGACCGGCCCGCCCCGGCTTCTTTGCGGTTTCCGGAGTTCCCTTTCTGAATGCTTGCCGATCCGGATCCGCTCGGCTAGTGCAGGTGGGACATGGAAGACACGGTTTTAGTTGTGGAGGATGAGGCGGATGTTGCCGATCTCCTGCGCTACAATCTGACGCGCGCAGGGTTTGGCGTGCTGGTCGCCGGCACCGGAGACGAGGGACTGGAACTGGCCAGAGGCCAGCGCCCGGACATCGTGGTGCTGGACCTGATGCTTCCCGGTCTTACCGGGCAGGAGGTTTGCCGCCTCCTCAAAGGGGATGCCAACACCGCCGCCATCCCGATTGTGATGCTGACGGCAAAGGGCGAACCGGAGGAAAGGGTCAGAGGCCTGGAGCTCGGGGCGGACGATTACGTGACAAAGCCGTTCAGCCCGCGTGAACTCGTACTTCGTGTGCAGGCGCTCCTGCGCCGCATCCGCACCACTCCGCGCACCGAAATTGTCGAGGTGGAGGGGCTTTATCTCAACAAGGCGAGCTTCGAAGCGCGCAGGGATGGCGAGCGGCTTGACCTGACCACCACAGAATTCAAACTGCTGAGCCTTATGCTCGAGCGCCGCGGTCGCACCCTCACCCGCGAAACCCTGCTGCGGGAAGTCTGGGGATACAAAGCCTCCGTCGACTCGCGCACGGTAGACACCCATATGCGGCGGCTCCGGGAAAAGCTGGGCGCCTACTCGAACCGCATGGAAACCATCCGCGGGGAGGGTTACCGCTTCAACGCGGTTTCCAAAGTTTGAGCTACTGGATTCTCCCGGCCGCGCTCGCCGCCGGAGCCGCGGCGTGGTTTATCTACTTTGAGGTCGTCCTGCCATTCGCGCACATCCGCGCAACCCTCCGGGCGCTGGCCACACGAAATTTCTCTACGATCATCCTCGCGAACCAGCCCCGGCTTTTCAAAGGCTCGGCTGCCGATATCCAGAAAATTGCGGAACTGCTGCAGCAGTTGGACCGGCAGGTTTCGGATGAGGAATTTAACTTGAAAGCGATCCTCTCAAGCATGGTCGAGGGCGTCCTCATCGCCGACAGGTCGCACCGGATCCGCCTGGCAAACGACGCTCTGACAAGTCTCTTTTCCCTCGCCAGGCCGCCCCTCAGCCGAACGGTGATCGAGGTTTTCCGCAGCCACGAGTTGCAGAATGCACTGGAGACCGCCCTTGTCGGGGGCCAGCCCCAGAAAATCGAACTTGTCCACGAGATCTCGTCCGGAGCCGGAGGGCACCAGCTCAAACACTTTGACGTCCATATCGCAGGACTAACCCCCGAGCCGGACTCTTCACCGACCGCAGCCCTCGTCGTTTTTCACGATGTTACAAGGATCCGCGGCCTTGAGGCGGTCCGACGGGAATTTGTGGCCAACGTTTCTCACGAGTTTCGCACCCCGCTTGCCATCATCACCGGCTATTTGGAAACCCTGCTGGACGGGGCGCTCGACGACCGGGCGATGACGAAAAAATCCCTCGACGTCATATATAAAAACACGCGGAGGCTTTCGTTGCTGATCGATGACCTGCTCTCGATTTCCCGCCTGGAGGACCGCGCCAAGCTCCTCGCCTTCCGTGAGGAAAACTTGAAGGAGATTCTGCTCAAAGTGCTCGACCACCTGGAGCCGAACATCCTTGAGCAGCGCGCGGGCATCGACATCGCATGGGATGCCGGAGCCGAGGTGGCTGAGGTCGACGGGACAAGAATCGAAGAGGTCTTCTCGAACCTTGTCGGGAACGCGCTTCGGCACAGCGGCGTCGAGGACCTGCGGATCCGCATCGCCGCCTCCCGGAAGGATAGGGATGTCTTCATCACGTTCGCCGATAATGGTGCAGGAATCCCCTACGATGACCAGCCCCACATTTTCGAGAGGTTCTACCGCGTCCACAAGGATCGGTCGCGCGATGCCGGAGGAACCGGACTCGGTCTCTCAATCGTCAAGAACGTCATCCAGGCGCATGGCGGTCACGTGGCCGTCGAAAGCATGCCGGGCCGCGGGGCCACGTTTTCCGTCAGCCTCCCTCTTCACCAGAATTTCCTGCAGGATGCGCCCGGACGAAACGCATGATTGCCTGCAACTTTCCGGAAGCACGCGTGTTTCATCGCCCGAAGCACTTTCCAATGCCATGAAAAACAGACTCGCATTCATCCTTCTCGCTGCCATCGCCGTACCGGTGGCCGGCTATTCACAGGCTCCCGATCCGAAGCCGGAGACCGATCAGCCAGGCAAGCAGCTCCGTGAAAAAATGCGGGACAAGTTTCTGGACAACCTGCCGCCGGAGATCCGGGCGAGGTTCGAAGCCGCGCGCGAAAAGGCCATGGAGGATCCCAAAGTCAAGGAACTCAAGGCCCGCGCGGATGCGGCCGGCGGCGAATTGCGCACTGCGATGCGGGAAGCAATGCTTAAGGTCGACCCCGGGCTCGCCGAGATCCTCAAGCAGCGCGCCGGAAATAAGCCGGGCAAGGAGGCCGACAAAAAACAACCGGACCGCCCCGCGCTGGCGCAGCTGAGTGAGGGCGACAGGCAGAAGCTCCTCGCCGCTCGCGAACAGGCAAAAAACGATCCGGACGTCCAGGCCGCCGATGCAAAGAAGAAGGCCGCCACCACTCCCGAGGACCGTCGGGCCGCGGCAGAGGATTTTCACAAGGCCATGCGGAGCGCCCTGCTCAAAGCCGATCCTTCGCTCGAGCCGATCCTGGATCAGATCAAGCCGGCCATGCGTCCCCACAAGCCCGGTCCCGGAACCGGGGCAGCTCCCGAAATGAGCGGACAGGAGGGCATGTCTTCGGACAGCCAGTCGTATTTCGGCACACCGATGCAGAAGCCGGTGCAGCAATAATTTCGGGTGCCGGTGGCATCTTGAATTGAAGCGGCAGGGCGGCTAGGCTGCGCAGCATGCAAACGCTGGATGCCATCAATTCACGCAGAAGTATCCGCACGTTCCGGAGCGATGAGGTCTCGCAGGATCTTCTCACACGCACGTTGGCGGCCGGCATGTCGGCTCCATCCGCCCTCGACGAGCAGCCCTGGCATTTCATAATCCTGGACGGGCCGGACGCCCGCGGCGCGATGGAGGAGATCCAACCGCAGTCGGCGATGGCACAAACCGCTCCCGCGGCGATCCTTGTCTGCTGCGACATGGATCTCGTCAAGCTGCCCGACTTCTGGGTTCAGGACTGCTCGGCCGCAAGCCAGAACATCCTCCTGGGCGCTCACGACCTTGGTCTCGGAGCTGTCTGGGTCGGGGTTTTTCCAATGGCGGACAGGATTCAGATCCTCAGACGCCGCTGCAATCTGCCGGACAGCATCGTCCCGTTCGCACTGATTCCTCTGGGCCATCCCGGCGAGGACCTGCCGGCGCGGGAAACATTTCAACCTTCACGGGTCCACTGCGGAGCCTGGCTCGGAAAAACGCTCTCTGTCGTTGCGTTCTCCGCGCTTGTGGCGTCCACCGCCTTAGCAGAGGACGCCCTCTTTTATCTGGGCACATATACCAAAGGCGGGACGAGCGAGGGGATTTACGCGTGCCAGCTGAACCTTAAGAGCGGAAAGCTGACCGAGCCGGCCCTGGTAGCAAAGGCTGACGACCCCTCTTTTCTGGCCTGCTCCGCAGATGGCGCGTTCCTTTACGCCGCGACCTCGGCGGAGGGCGGATCCGTCGCCTCGTTCAGGAAGGAGGGGCCGGCCGCATTCACAAAAATCAACGAGCAACCGGCTGGCGGAAAGGGGACTTGCCATGTTTGGGTGGACGGAAAGAACCGCAACCTCCTTGCGGCAAACTACAGCGGCGGAAACATCGCCTGCTTCCCGATCCGCGGGGACGGCTCGCTCGGCGAAGCTTCCGCAACCGTGCCATTCACCGGCTCCGGGCCGGATCCCAAGCGGCAGCAGAAACCGTTCGCGCACGCGATCTACACCGATCCGGAAAGCCGCTTTGTCTACGCATGCGACCTCGGGAGCGACAGCATCTGGACATTTTCCTTCGATCCGTCCAATGGCACCCTCACCCCGACTGATCCCCCGGCGGCCAAAGTTCCTCCCGGCGGCGGCCCCCGGCATCTGGCATTGCATCCAAAAGGCCGCTTCGCCTACGCGAACAACGAAATGGGGCTCACCGTCACTGCGTTCCGAAGGGATCCGGCGACTGGAGTTCTGACAGCGATCGAAACCGTCCCGACCCTCCCGGATGGAACCCCGCACGACGGGGTCACCACCGCGGAAATCCAGTGCCACCCGAATGGCAAATGGCTCTACGTCTCGAACCGCGGCCACGACTCGATCACAGTGTTTGCCATTGCAGATGACGGCCGCCTAACCCGCGTAGAGACCGTGCCGTGCGGCGTCGCCGTGCCGCGCGGGTTTTCGCTCGATCCCACCGGCCAGTGGCTCGTCGCCGCCGGTCAGAAGGATAATCGGATCACCGTGCTGAAAGTCGACGGAACAACCGGCCGCCTCTCCCCGACCGGCCAATATGCCAGTGTCGGCTCCCCGGTCTGCGTTCTCTTCCCGCCGCTCGGAAAATAAGGTCTGTCGGCAGGCGATCGCTGCCAACTCCAACCGGCTCAGCGTCACGAATAACGAAGATCAGCGCGGCCCGAGCGGACCTTGCAAGATCGCCCACCCGGCCGCCCCGTTGGACGTTCCTGGAGGCCGGCAAGCGGATTCATGACCAACGCGGTCAGCCGACAGGCGGGCACGAACAGAAGATGTGGCGGTCACCATAAACGTTGTCGATCCGGGCGACGGACGGCCAGAACTTGTGCTCGCGAAGCCACGGCGCGGGCCAGGCGGCCTGCGAGCGCGGATACGGGCGCTTCCACTCGTCGGCCGTAACTGAGACAGAAGTGTGCGGGGCATTTTTAAGCGGGTTGTTCGTGCGGTCGAGTGCACCGGATTCGACGGCAGTCAACTCGGCGTGAATCGTGATCATCGCGTCGCAGAACCGGTCGAGCTCGGCCTTGGATTCGCTTTCGGTCGGCTCGACCATGAGCGTACCGACGACCGGCCAGCTCATCGTCGGGGCATGGAACCCGAAATCCATGAGGCGCTTGGCCACATCTTCAACCTCGATGCCGGCCCGCTGCTTCCACTCGCGCAGGTCGAGAATGCACTCGTGGGCAACGCGCCCGTGCGAACCCTTGAAGAGGACGGGGAAATATTGATCGAGCCTTGCGGCGATGTAGTTGGCATTGAGGATGGCCGCCGATGTCGCGTCGCGCAGGCCGCAAGGACCCATCATCGCAATGTACATCCAGCTGATGACAAGGATGCTTGCGCTGCCGAGCGGAGCCTGGGAAACCGGACCCACCGGTCCGCCCTCCCCCAGCGGATGACCCGGCAGAAACGGCACGAGGTGGGCCGCCACGCCGATCGGACCAACGCCCGGACCACCCCCGCCGTGCGGAATGCAAAAGGTCTTGTGAAGGTTGAGATGACAGACGTCGGCGCCGATGTCACCGGGCCGGCAGAGACCGACCTGGGCGTTCATGTTCGCACCGTCCATATAAACCTGACCGCCCGCCGCATGGATGATCCCACACAGTTCGCTGATCCCCTCCTCGAAAACGCCATGCGTGGAGGGATAGGTGACCATGACGGCCGCAAGCGCGTCCCGGTGCAGGTCGGCCTTGGCGCGCAGGTCGGCCAGATCGATGTTGCCGACAGGATCGCAGGCGACAGGCACGACGCGCATGCCAGCCATGACCGCGCTGGCGGGATTCGTCCCGTGCGCAGAAGTCGGGATCAGGCACACGTCGCGATGAAAATCCTCACGCGACCGGTGGTAGGCGCGGATGGCGAGGAGTCCGGCATATTCGCCCTGCGAGCCGGCGTTCGGCTGGAGTGAAACCGCTGCGAAGCCAGTGATCTCGGCGAGCCAGGCTTCGAGCTGGGCGGCCATCTCGGCATAACCGGCAGCCTGCCCGGCAGGCGCGAACGGGTGCAGTTGGGAAACCGTCTCCCAGGTGACCGGAAGCATCTCCGATGTGGCATTGAGCTTCATTGTGCAGGAACCCAGCGGGATCATCGATGTGGTTAACGAGAGATCCTTGGCCTCCAGCCGGCGGATGTAGCGCAGCATTTCGGTCTCGGTGTGGTGCGAGCGGAAAACCGGATGCGTCAGAAAATCAGACGTGCGCCGGAGTTGCTCGCCGATGACCTCCTGAGCCTCATACGGGAGATCGTCCCTCGATCCCCCGAAAAGCTCGATGAGCCCGCCGAGGTCGTCGGTCGTCTCATCAAGGGCGATCGAGACCGCATGGTTGTCGATCTTGCGGATGTTGATCCCGGCTGCTGCGGCCCGGACGATAAGCTGGTCGGCAGGACGGCTCTCCAGCCAGACGCGGATGGTATCGAAAAACGGCCCGGGATGAACGGCGTAGCCGAGTTGTTGAAGCGTTCCTGCGAGCCGGAGGGCCTGTGTATGAATGCGGCTGGCAATTTCCCGAAGCCCATCCGGACCATGGTAGACGGCATACATCGATGCCATCACGGCAAGGAGAACCTGGGCTGTGCAGATGTTGCTGGTGGCCTTCTCGCGGCGGATATGTTGCTCGCGGGTCTGAAGGGTGAGCCGCAGAGCGGGACGGCCCTCGGCATCCTTCGAGACACCGACAAGCCGTCCGGGTATCCGGCGCTTGTGCTCGTCGCGCGTCGCGAGGAAGGCGGCATGCGGTCCGCCGAATCCCGGAGGCACTCCGAACCGCTGCGACGACCCGATCACAATGTCGGCACCGAGTTCGCCGGGCGGCTTGATCAGCGTGAGTGCGAGCAAATCCGTCGCCACGACGGCAAGCGATCCGGACTCGTGCGCACGGGCGATGAGAGTTCCCAGATCTGCGATCGTGCCATCGGTGGCCGGGTATTGAAAAAGGCAACCGAAGACCGCTTCCTGCGGACCGGACTCCGCCGGGCCGGTCAGGATGCGGATCCCAAGCGGCTCGGCCCGAGTGCGCAGGACGGCGATCGTCTGCGGATGGCAGTGGTCGGCCACGAAAAAGGCATCTCCGCCCTTGATGTCGTGGCAGAGCGCCATTGCCTCTGCCGCGGCCGTTGCCTCGTCGAGCAGTGAGGCGTTGGAAATCTGCATGGCCGTAAGGTCGCAAACCATGGTTTGAAAATTCAGGAGTGCCTCGAGCCGACCCTGCGCGATCTCGGCCTGATAGGGTGTGTACGCGGTATACCAACCCGGGTTCTCCAGGATGTTCCGCCGGATTACTGCGGGCGTGTGGGTGCCGTGGTAGCCGAGCCCGAGATACGAACGTGCAATGGAATTGCGTCCCATGATGCGGGCCAGATCGGCCAGCGCAGCTTCTTCCGTACGGGCGTCCGGAAGCAGCATTTCCCGCCCAAGCCGGATCGACGACGGAACGGTTTGTTCAATCAGCGCATCAACGGTCGGAGCGCCGACCACCTTGAGCATGTCCTGAATTTCCGCCTCAGAGGGCCCGATATGACGCGAGGAAAAGGCGGTCATTATCCGATTTGCGAACGGTAGGCGGCCGGGTCCTTGAGTGCGTCAAGCTCGGCGGGGTTCGCGATACGGATTTTGTAGATCCAGCCGGCTCCGAAGGGATCGGTATTGAGGAGGGCAGGGTCCTGCTCGACGGCGGGATTGCGCTCGACCACCTCCCCGCTCACCGGCGAATAGATGTCGCTGGCGGCCTTCACAGATTCCACAACGGCGGCGACCTCGCCCGCGGCAACGGTTTTCCCAACGGCGGGCGGCTCGGCGAAGACGATATCGGTCAGTTCGGCCTGGGCGTGATCGGTGATGCCCACGGTGCCGGTGTCCCCTTCAACGAGGATCCATTCGTGGCTTTCGGCGTAGCGGAGATTTTCAGGAACATTCATACTTTCTTGTGGTAAAAGGGTTTTTTGTGAACGCAAGCGCGGAATTTGCGCCCGCGCACCTCAATTTCAACTTCCTGACCGGGCTTTGCGAGGTCCGCAGGCAGGTAGGCCATGGCAATCCCGCATCCTAGCGAGGGCGAAAGCGCTCCACTGGTCGTCTCGGTGACCGGTTCGCCGTTGGCCCACACCGGGTAATGCGGTCGGATCGGCGGTGATTTTTCTGTCACCTTCAGCGCGACGAGGCGGCTGGGAAACCCCGCGGATTTCTGTGCGACCAGCGCGGATTTCCCGACAAAGTCCTGCTTCTCAAGATCGACAAAGAACCCGAGCCCTGCCTCGAGCGGGGTCCGGTCGGGCGAAAGATCCGAACCGTTGAGCGGATAGCACATCTCCAGCCGCAGGGTGTCACGGGCACCAAGCCCGCAGGGCTTCGCGCCGGCATCAAGCGCGGACCGCCATGCCGCAGCGGCTTCTGCAACCGGCACGATCCACTCGAAACCCGGCTCGCCTGTGTAGCCGGTGGTGAGCACAAATGCACGCGGCGTTCCAATCTCGATCACGCGATTGCGTTCGGCCGGCATTGGCCGGGAGAAAAGCTTCTCGAAAACCGCGGCGGCCTGCGGCCCTTGCACGGCCAGAGCGGCGAAGTCCTCGCTGAGGTTTTTAAACTCAACCCCCTCGTCCACCCGGGCCAGCATCCATGCGGCATCCTCGGCGATCATCGAGGCGTTCACAACCAGCAGAAACTCCTCCGGACCGTTGCGATAAACGATCAGGTCGTCGATCACCCCTCCGCGCTCGTTCAGCATCAGCGAATACTGGGCCTGCCCGACAGGAAGCGACGCTACCCGGTTGGTCAGCAGAATGTCCAACCACGCCTCGGCCCGCAGGCCGCTCACCAGAAACTCCCCCATGTGCGAAATGTCAAAAACCCCGGCCTCCTCGCGCACGGCTTTGTGCTCGGCGAGGATGCCTGCATACTGGACCGGCATTTCCCAGCCGGCAAAATCAACCATCCGGCCGCCGGCCGCAATGTGTTCGGAATAAAGTGGTGTTCGCATATGGAGATAAAGGAATGAAGTCCCTTCAGCCTTTTTTGTGTTGATCGTCGAAGTTGAGGTAGGTGTAGAGGGTGAGGCTCTTCTCGTAATCGTCGAGGAGGCGCATGGCCTCGCTGGGCTTGAGGCGGTCGGATTTGATGGCGGCGTCGGTCTGCGCCTTCATCCGGCGGGCCAGCTCGTTGACATCCCACTGAGTCAATGAAAGCACCTGGCCAACCGTGCTGCCGGGGAGGACCTCCTCCACGTAATAGCCGGAATCCTCGTCGTCATCGAGGTAGATGTGCATCTCGTTGACCCGCCCGAATAAATTGTGCAGATCGCCCATGATGTCCTGGTAGGCCCCCGCCAGAAAGAAGCCGATGTAGTAGGGCTCGCCAGCATCCCACCGGTGGAGGGGCAGCGTTTCCTTCACATCCTGCAGGTCGATGAATTTGGCAACCTTTCCATCCGAGTCGCAGGTGATGTCCACGAGGGTCGCATTCCGCTCAGGAAGCTCGTCCAGACGGTGGATCGGCATCACCGGGAAAAGCTGCCCGAGCGCCCAGTGGTCGAGGAGCGACTGGAACACCGAAAAGTTGCAGAGGTATTGGTCGCCCAGCGCGATCTCCATCTCCTTCACCTCCTCGGGGATGTAACGCATGCCGCGGAAGATCTCCACGATCGACTCCGCGATCTGCCAGTAGATCGTCTCGATCCGAGCTTTGGCACGGAGGTCGAGGAGCCCGAGATCGAACATCGACTGCGCGCGCTCCCGGATTTCCTGCGCGTCGTGGAGGTTCTCCAGGCGGTTCTTCTTGCCCAGATCGTTGCGGATTTCCAGGATGTCGGCAACGAGCTGTGGATCATCCGCCGCGGGAACAACCGCATCGTGCCGGCTGTTTTTCTCGATCGACCCGAACGTTTCCACGATGAGGACGGAGTGATGCGCCACGATCGCTCGCCCGCTCTCGCTCACGAGGGTGGGATGCGGCACAGACTCAGAATTGCAGACCTCCATGACAGTATATACGATGTCGCGCGCATACTCGTTCAGGGAATAGTTCGTGGAGCTGTCAAATGTCGTTCGGGACCCGTCGTAGTCGACCCCGAGGCCGCCGCCGACATCCAGGTAGCCCAGCTCATGGCCCATCTTCGAGAGCTTGGCATAGAACCGCGCCGCCTCGCGGACCGCCCGCTTGATCGTTCGGATGTCCGGCACCTGCGATCCAACATGAAAGTGGACGAGCTTGAGGCAATGCCCGAGACCGGCTGCATGAAGCATATCGCTCGCCTCGACCAGATCCGCGGTGGACAACCCGAACTTCGCATTCTCGCCGCCGCTCGTCGCCCATTTGCCGGCTCCCTTGGACAGGAGTCGGACGCGCAGCCCGATCATCGGCTCGACCGCCATATCCTTCGACACACGCAGGATATGAACGAGTTCCTCCAGCTTCTCCACGACCAGGATGACGGTCTTTCCAAGCTTCCGCCCGAGCAGGGCGTTGCGGATGAAGTCGGTGTCCTTGTAGCCGTTGCAGATGACAAGGCTCTCGGGATCCGAGTGGACCGCGAGCGCGGCAAGGAGCTCGGGCTTGCTGCCCGCCTCGATGCCAAAGTGCCAGGGCGCCCCCGCGTCGAGGATCTCCTCGACCACCTCGCGCAGCTGGTTGACCTTGATCGGGAAAACCCCGCGGTAAACTCCGCCGTATCCCATCTCTGTGATCGCCTCTGCAAAAGCTTGGTTGATCGTCTCCACCCGGTCGCGCAGGAGGTCGTGAAATCGCACAACGAGGGGAAACGCGAGCTGGCGCTCGCGCGCTTCCTCGACAACCTTCATCAGATCGACCTTGTCGCCATTGCGCTTGGGATGCACAACGACGTGTCCCTTCTTGTTGATTCCAAAGTATCCGCCTCCCCAGCGGTCCACGTTGTAAAGTGCGAGGGCATCCCCGCTGTCAAAGTTCGACATTTTGCGTTGGTTTAAAAGTTGATGGCCAGAAACCGGCCCCGGCTGACGGAATTGCTGAACTCCTGGAACGCCGCTCGGACGGCAGGAAGGAGCAGGCCAAACGCCAAAGGGGACGCGGCAGGATTGCGCGATGCAGAGAGAGGTGACATCATGTGCGCGCAACACTAGTTTCCTCCCGACAAATTTCCATGCGAATTCTTTACCTCGATTGTTTTTCCGGAATCAGCGGCGACATGACCGTCGGCGCCCTGCGCGACCTTGGAGTGGACGAGTCGGTTTTCCACGAGGCCGTGGCGGCGCTCGGTCTCGGCAGCGAGATCCATCTTCACTTCGAGCGCGGACAGCGGCAGGGCATTTCCGGCTCACGGTTCCACGTTCACGCGCACGACACCCATTCGCATTCCCACCACGGGCACGGTGAGGAAGGCCATCACTCCCACGACGGCCACGAAGAAACGGCGCACATCCATGGCCGGAGCTACCGGCAGATCTGCGACCTTCTGGAGCATTCTTCGCTAAAGCCGGAAGTGAAAGCACGCGCGAGTGCGGTCTTCCACCGAATCGCCGTTGCGGAGGCAAAAATCCACGGTGTTCCGGTCGGTGAGATTGGATTTCATGAGGTTGGGGCAGCGGATTCGATCGGCGACATCGTGGCGGCCTGTGCGGGAATCCACTCGCTCGGCCCTCTCGCCATTGAGTCCTCCGCCCTCGTCGAGGGGACCGGCTGGATCGAATGTGCGCACGGCCGCTTCCCCCTGCCGGCTCCTGCCACGCTCGAAATTCTGGCCGGCATTCCCCTCCGGCAGGTTGCCGAGGGCGTGGAGTTTATCACCCCGACCGGGGCGGCGATTCTAGCGGAATTTGCCACCCGCTTCGGTCCGATGGGCGAGATGCGCATCGAACGCACGGGATATGGGATCGGCACGCGCGACACCGCACCCCGCCCGAACGTGCTGCGCGCGATCCTCGGCGAGAACGGCGCCCCCGACGCCTCGGAGGCCGACGAGATCTCCCAGATCGAAACAAACCTCGACGACATCACGCCCGAGCTCGCCGGGGCAGCGATGCAGAAACTGTTCCAAGCCGGCGCCCTAGATGTGTTTTTCACGGCGGCCCAGATGAAGAAAAACCGTCCGGGCTTCGTGATGACTGTCCTTTGCAAGCCGAAGCTGACCGACGAGATGTCTCGGATCCTGCTCACGGAGACCAGCGCGTTCGGCGTGCGCATTCTGGCTGCCCGCCGCTACAAGCTGCGCCGGGAATTCCGCGACGTCGAAACCCCTTACGGAAAAGTGCGGATCAAGCTGGGCTTCCTCGGGGACGACCTCGTCCAGGCCGCGCCGGAATTTGAATCCTGCCGTGCGGTCGCCGAGCTGGCGGGCGTGAGCGTTCGCGATGTGCACCTTGCGGCATGGATCGGGACCACGCCGGCTCCGGAATGATGCCCGCTCTCAGCGCAGCAGGGCCTGGGCGTTTGATAAAGCGATCCCGGCGGCGATGGCGAATGCCGCCTGGTTCATGGTGATCGGACCGCTGGATTCAACAAGAATTCCATCGCTCAGGCGCTGCCCGGAGAGGACGATCGGGGCCAGGTGGCGCGCGACGGAATCGGTCTGCGGCAGCTTGGACGCCTCGACCCAATCGGCGGAGCCCGGCATCACTGCAGCCCCGAAAATAATAACCGGCCTGAGTGCGGTGTAAGCCCTCTCGAAGAGCAACCGGGTGTCAACAAAGGCAAAGAGTCCGGAGGCAGACGCATAAGTTGACACCGCACCGGCAAAAGCAGGTGTCGATTCGACAGTCGGAGCAGGACCGGTGGTCGTGGCGGCACCCGCCACAGCCGATGGATCAAGCCCAAGCAAAAGGAATTCCCCCGTCTGCGCCATGGTTGGTGCGGCCAGCGGAGTGGACATGGATGGAAAACTGTAAAGCTTGGCACCGCCTTGTTCGCCGGTGGTCGCATCCGGAAAGACCGTCAGCATCTTTTGCATGAACTCTCCCGCCTTCGCCGGATTGCGGATCTCTAGGGCGACAAGCGGAGCAGGAGCCATGCGGCCGGCGGGCCAGCTTCCCACGATCCCGCATTCCGGGCCGTAGGCGGCCGCTGCCAGTTCCACCAACGCGGGGATCTCAGGGCTTTGAGGAATCGCACCCCCCGCATTCTTGAGCAGCGCGGGAAGTCCGTCCATGCGCGTAAGAAAATCAACATAGAAAGCGGTATCCGGGCCGGTAAACCGGAGCGGCTTGCGGCCGAGGGGCGCGCCGGGATTTCCGCCCGGCCGGAGCAGGAAAATCGCGTCCCGCTGGAGTTCGCCGTCGAGTTTGAGCGCCGCCCCGAGCGCCCTGGTCGCCCTCAGCATCTCAACCTGGGCGGGAATCGGCTCCGCTCCCATGGTTTTTCCAGCCGCCAGCACACGATCCAGAACCTTCCTGGCATCCATAAAGAGGAGGAACTCTGGATCCTTTGGGAGGCGCGCTTTGACGGCTTGGAAATCGGCATTGCCTGACAGACCGGACTCTCCGCCAGTCACCTTCTCGAGCGCCTTCTTGATGAGAGACTCTCTGGTCGAAACAAATCCCCACCGCCCGTGGGTCGCGGTGAAAATCGAACGCGTGCCATGCTTGGACGACAGGATCGCATGGTCCGTGTGCTTCATTTCGGCAGCCGCAGGGGATTCGGTTCCCGGCAACTCGCGGCGCATCCTCGCCACGGCAACATCAAACGCCGCGCGGCCTCCCCAGTATTGGAAGCCGACCAGCGCGTCGGTGCTATCTGCCGGATCGCCAGCGAGTGCGACGAAGATGTTCGAGGGCTTGAGCATCGAAAGGATCCTGCCCGCCTCGTTCCCGCCCGGCTCGGCCATAAGCCGCGAAAGCGGCTTTTCAAGAAACGCCTTCACGTCCGGTTCGGCCGCGATCTTCGCGAGGGCGGTCTCATTCCACCGCATGGCGGTGCGTGGCAGGTTCGTCAGGTTGACAAACAACACGGCATCCTCAGGAGCAAGAACTGCGGCGTCCGATGGCCCGATCGATTCCTTCAAGTAAAAAAGCGCAGCAAGAGCCGCCAGGATCGCCGCGATAACGGCCACCAGGCCCGCAACCACGAGGAGGGATTTTTTGCTCATGGTGAAAAGCTGCCTCAGTTTGCCAACCGCGTCGAGCGTCTTCGGGGGGGAGCGTTTCGGATTGAACGGGGCGCCCGTCTTGCGACATGCTCCGCGCCTGTGCTCGCGTATTACGTCCATGACCTCAGCCCGTTTCTGGTGAATTTCGGAAACGGTATCGGCCTGCGCTGGTATGGCCTCGCCTACGTCGCGGCGTTCGTGGTCGGCTACTGGCTCTACGCGCGGCTAGCCAAGGACGGCTACTCCGACCTCGCCCCCGCGCAGGTCGGCGACTTCATCACCGGCATCGCGCTGTTCGGCGTCATCCTCGGCGGACGCCTTGGCTACATGCTCTTCTACGACTGGAGCAACTTCTCGGCAAACCCGCTCGTGATTTTTAAATTCTGGGACGGCGGCATGTCCAGCCACGGCGGGATCCTCGGGGTCTGTCTCTATGCCTGGGTCTATGCCCGGATGAAGCATGTTTCATTTTTGAACCTTGGCGACAACCTCTCGGTCGTCGCGCCGGTCGGGCTCTTCCTCGGGCGTTGCGCGAATTTTATCAACGGGGAGCTTTACGGGCGCGTTGCGAGCGTGCCGTGGGCCGTCCAGTTCCCCAAGGAACTTTACGACGCCCCCCCCGAAACCATCCAGCTCGCCATCAGCGAGGCCGCCCGGATCAATCCTTCGTGGACGACCGTTGCCGATGTCGTGGAAAACGCGGGGAATTCCGCGCCGCTCCGCTCCCGGCTTGCAGAGCTCCTCTCACCCCGCCACCCGTCGCAGTTCTACGAGGCTGCTTTGGAGGGTGCCGTTCTCTTCGCGGTTCTCTGGCTGATTCGCACCCGCTGCCGGGTGGCTGATGGCGTGCTTTGCGGCACCTTCTTTATCGCCTACGCGCTTCTGCGCATCGTTGGGGAAATGTTCCGCGAGCCCGACGCCCCGCTCACCGGCCTCCTGACCCGCGGCCAGTTTCTCTCCATCTTTATGATCGCCATCGGCACCGCATTCCTCGCCTGCTCCAGAAACCGCCGGGTCCGCGGACCGTCCAGGCCATGACCCCACGACACGCCATGATCATCCTGGTTGCCGCCGCGCTCGCCGCGCTTGCCATTTTCCTTTGGCACGTCCCCAACTTCACCACCTCACCCGCCCCGGCCTCCACCCCGGCGGAAGCCATCACGCGGTTTGCCGCCATCGAGAAGGCGGAGGCGGCTCTTCCGCTCCGCCCGGAGGGCCGCAGCCGGATCTTCTCCCACGGGTACAAAACCGACCGCGTCTTCGTCCTGCTCCACGGCCTCACCAACTGCCCGGAACAGTTTGTGCCCTTCGCCCGCATTCTCTTCGCATCGGGCGCAAACGTCGTCGTTCCCCGGTCGCGTTATGCCGGCTACGCCGACCGCATGAACGCCGAGCAGGGCCTCCAGTCCGCTCAGGATCTCATCGAGCAGGCGGCAACAGGCCTCGATCTGGCAGCCGGACTGGGCAACAGGATTTCGGTTGTCGGGCTTTCGGGCAGCGCCGTCGCCGCCGCGTGGATGGCGCAGAACCGGCCAGGCATTGAACAGGTCGTCCTGGTGTCGCCATTCTTCGGCCTGCACGGCCACCCGGTCCCGATGATCGATGGCCTGGCCTCCCTGCTCGCCATCGCACCGAACACCTACAAATGGTGGGATGACCAACTGATGGAGAGCCTTCCCGGTCCGGCCTACGCCTACCCGCGTTACGGAACGTTCTGCATGGCCGACACGATCCGGCTTTCACGTAACGTCAGGGCCAACCTCGACTCCCGGCCGCTTCAAACCTCCCGCCTCGACATCCTCACCACCGGCACCGACAAGGGTGCAAACAACGCGCTCACCGGCGATCTCGCACGCAAATGGAGTGTGCAGAAACCCGGAGCCATCA